>Ga0265297_10000434_pt1 | contig 125884 bp, 150 predicted proteins | sample Munlanlwell13791_FD_192502 | JGI IMG/M metagenome (GOLD analysis project Ga0265297, IMG submission 192502) | Leachate microbial communities from a municipal landfill in Southern Ontario, Canada - Leachate well 137-91 | ecosystem: Engineered > Solid waste > Landfill > Unclassified | place...
CGAATCCATTATCATCGGCAAAACAAAAATCCACAAAACCGAAACCACGACGATAGTTATCAAAATAATCAGAACTGCCGCGACGACACTCGACACCCCTCCCTTCCTCATCCCCCACCATAAACCATCGAGATTAAATAGTTTTCTATTTAGCACAAGTAAACTTTTTATAGTTTCTTTATTTTTATACCTCATGGGAAAAGAGGAAAATAAGTTTGATAAAATTCTTAAAGATATAAAATCCGTAAAAATTCAAGGGGCGGAAAACATTGCCAAAGCAGGAATATTTGCCTTCCTTATGAACCCAACTGCGCAGTCTGCAAAAAAAATTATTTCAATTCGTCCGACAGAACCCCTTCTTCAAAACACAATAAAAATTTTGTTAAAATCAAAGGATAAAAAATTAACAGCAAAAAAAATTTTGAATGATTTGAAAAAAGATCATGACACAATTTCTTCAAAAGGCGCTAAGTTAATTAAAAATGGTTTCAATATTTATAGTCACTGCCATTCTTCGACGGTTATAGATATTTTAAAGTACGCAAAACAAATTCAAAAAAAAGATTTTGTTGTATATACTACTGAAGTTGAACCCCTCTTGCAGGGGAGAATAACGGCCATCGAACTTGCAAAACTTAAAATCAAGGTAATTGTTTTTCCTGATTTTGCCGCCGAGCAGGCAATTAGAAAATGCGACATCTTTCTTTTCGGGGCAGACGCATTTACAAAAAAATATGTTATAAATAAAATCGGGACTTCAACACTTGTAAAACTTGCAAAATTATATCACATTCCGAGATTCTCTTGCGGTAGTTCACTGAAATTTACAAAAAAAGTTAAAATAGAAAAACGTTCAGGCAAGGAACTTTGGGACGAAAGAGAAAGGGGTATTATAACAGAAAACCCTGCATTTGATAAAACAAAATTAAAAGACCTTACGGGTGTTGTCTCAGAGATTGGAATTCTTTCCCCTGGAACTTTTTCAAGAGAAGCAAGAGCAAAAGCGAAAAAATATTATTCTTAATGAATTACGCCAAATCAAAAATCTTTCTGAATATAATACTCCCAACAACACTGAATCCAATATAATACCATATCCAGTAACTAAGCAACGGTTCTGTTCCGCCATAAATTCCCCTCAGCCACGCAAACAAAATCAAGAAAGGAATTAGGGTGACAAATATCGGTCTCATGGAAGATTTAAACATGGAACCAGTGATTTGCACTATTTCAAGATTAATTTCTTTTAACCTGCATTCATCCTTGCAGTTCTTAAGTTCCTTTTGAAGTTCTTTTTGCCTATTTTTTAAATTTTTTAAGTGTTCTTGGTTAGTAAGCCATTTGTGCGCGAGTGTCGAAACAAAAGTCACAGCTAAAGAAATAATGGCCAAAGATAATACGGGATTAGCTTGTATAAATTCGTTTATCACCATAAATCACTTTAGGAAAATGACTTTTTAAATTGTTTGTTCGACGATATTTTAGACGTATTAAAAAAGATTTTCTCTCATCCTCCAAAGAATCCTCGCAATGCAGGATTCATGTCAACTGCATGTTGTTGAGCAACGTTCTGATATAGTTGATACAAAATCATGATTGCAAGCAAAATTGCCGTTCCACCTACAAGGGCGCCAAGTAAATCAGCGACAGAGGCAAGTATGCCAATTGCTGCTCCACCCATTATTGTCAACGGACCTATATACCTTTTCAAAATTGATTCAAGCACCCTTTCATCTTTTCGGAATCCGGGCATGCTCATGCCCGAACCAATTATTCTTCTTGCCTGACCTTTTGCATCCATTCCTGACGTTCCCACCCAAAAATAAGCAAATAATATGGAAAATATCGTGTAAAACAAAATATGCCCAATAGCTTGAATTCCATGAACCCACCTGAAACTTCCCGTGATTATTACATCCACAATCGTCGTTGAATGTATCCAATAAGCAATTCCTGAAACAGGTTGTGCGTCCATGAACCCACCTAAAAAAGTTGGATGACCAAGCCAGTTTTGTATTAAAGATGCGAATAATTGCAGGTTAGCAGCAAGTGCCGAAACTAAAATGACAGGCATAACCCCTGCATAAAAAAACTGCAATGGCCATTTTACCGAATGTCCTCGAATCCTGTCATAAGCAAGCGGAATTTCAACTTTAAGACTTTGGGCAAACACAACTGCCAAAAACAAAATAGCTGTAATTATTATAGGTATTATAGCAAGAAGAACGCCCGTCCCGTCGCCCACAATAATTGAAGCAACGAATGCCAAAACTTTTCCTGATGCTTCAAGCCCACCCTGGACACCAAGAAAACCAAATAGCTGAGCAAAAAGTCTCCATCCGATTCCTGCTGCAATAAATAATGAAACCCCGCTTCCAAATCCCCATTTTTGCACGACTTCATCCATGAAAATTATTAAAATTCCTCCAAGGCAAAGTTGCAAAATAACAAGTCCGGTAAATCCTGCCGTCGCTTGAATGCCGCCCATCAAAACATAAACAATGGCTTCAAAAAAAACAAATACAAAAGCAAGTATTTTTTGCAAAGCTCCATGAAACTTTTTTCCTTCAGGTGTTGTTGTATCGATATTTAAAATCTGTGCTCCGACAAGAAGTTGTAATATTATAGAAGACATTACTATAGGGCCAATTCCCAGCGAAATAATAGAACCAAAAGATGTCCCAAGTAAAATAGCAAGGTATTCATATCTCGACGTCGTTTCTGGGGTGATTCCAAAAAGAACAATATTAGATAATATAAAAAAAGCAACAAGAATAACAAGCGTCCATTTTAACTTAACATTAAAACTTAATTTTTTTTCAATTGGTGCCTTTACCTCTGGTAGATTGTGCAACATATCGCGTAATGCCATAAAACTATTTAGAATTTTTCTTTATAAAGTTTTGTTCAGATTATTCTCCCTTCTTCTTCTATTTCTTCGCCATCTTTTTCTCACTTTCTTTTTTTGCAACAACTTTCTTTTCAATAGTTTTCTTCTTTTCCTTTTTCTTCATCGAAGCTTTCTTTTCCTCTAACTCTTCTTCAAAATCATTTTCATCTTCTTCCTTGGATTTTTTTGGCTTTTCAGATACAACTATTTTCCCGCCCGCCTTTTCCATTTTTTCAATCGCTGATACAGACGCAGATTTTGCTTTTATTTCAGCCTTGAATCCTTCACCTTCGCCCAAAATCTTGTAGCCTGATAAATCAATTTTATCTCCCGTCTTTTTAAAAAAATTCTCTTTTATATCAATTAAATTAATTTTATCATATTTTTTCTTTACAGTTCCTTTCGAAGTAAAACCTTGTTTCCCAAAATATTTTCCATCTTCAGTCATGTTTCTTGCAAGTTGCCTTCGGTGATCAGCTCTTTTCCCCGCTCCAGCCATCCCGAATCCTCCTTTGTTGCCGTGCCCTTTATGCTTCTGCCTAAAACCATATCCAAAAGTTCTCGCTCCTCTTATCCTGCTCGATTTTTTTCTCTTATGTGTTTTTATCATAATCTCACCTCCTCAAGCAAAGGATTAAATTTCGCCCAAATCCGACTTTCGTAATTGACTTTTTCATTAGTAATATATTGGTTGTAAGCTCCGCTTGCAGCTGTCTCATCGAAAGAAAGAATTTTACTCCCATCTATTGCAATACGTCCAATACTATAAACAATTATAGCCTTATTACCTACTCTGCGTTGTTTTCTTAATCTACCAACAAGATGCCGTGATCCATTTTGCATAACAACAATTGCCCTATCGCATAATTCCCCTATAGGCATTTCGAATATACTCATAACATCCTCTCTATAAATTTAGAAATATCCTCATGTTCACCCAAAATTCCTTTCGGCGCAATCACTTTCGAACTTTTTTTGAAACCACCGACTGGCGGGTGTAAGCTAAAATATTTTTTATCTTTCTTGTCTCGTTTCTTTGCAATCTCATTCGCAAACTCTTCTGATATTTCTCCGTACGCTACATACATTTCAACCGCATTAAACATTCCCATTTTTACAGGATCATTTCCATCAATAATCACGCATGAAAATTTTCTTGGGAGATTCAATCTTTGAAGCGTTTCCTTTATTGTTTGAGGCTTCTTTGCTTGCCCGCCGATTCTTACAATTGCTATTTTCATAATTTTACCTCACTCAATTTGCTTAATGCAATCATGCACGCTTTCGCCATATTTATCGTTGTTCTTGTTTTCCCGGCCGTTTGACTGTAAATATCCTTTATTCCCGCAACGTCTAAAATTTTTTTCAACTCATTTCCTACAACAAGCCCTGTCCCTTGAGGTGCAGGGATTAACTTTACTTCCACGGACGAACACTTTCCCTTAGTCTCCATTGGAATACTATGAGGTTCATCACATGAACAATCATAACTTGCGCATCCTCTTAAAATTTTCACGACATTTAGCTTCGCATTTCTGATTGCTTTTTCTTTTGCTGGCAAAGTTTCAGCTGCTCTTCCATATCCGAGTCCAACATGTCCCTTTTTGTCACCGACAACAGCCATTACGCCGAAAGTTAAAACACTGCTTTCTTTGGTTTTCTTTTGTGTTTGTCGGAAAGCCCGTCTCTTCCCACCGCCGAATTTCCCCTTTGCCTGTCCTATAAATAAAGTATCCACGAATAAATTTGGCATTAAAATATCGACAATTTCGGGTTCAAGAATTTTAAGATTAGATTCTAAAACTTCATCAATATTTGCAATTTTCCCACCTCGGACTTCGCGCCCAAGTTGAGTTTTCGGGACCCATAAATCAAGCTTTTCTTTCGCTTCTCTGGCGAACCTTTCCTCTCTTCCTTCCCGTCCCGGAATTTTTCTTTCTTCTAATTTGAATTTTTCATCAGCAATTTTCGAGATTTTTTCATCCTCGGCATGTTCTTTTTCTTCAACGATTTCTTCCATTTCCTTGAGCTGTTCTTCGGGATTTTCAACTATCTCCGCATCTTCCATTTTTTTTCTTTTTTCTTTTGTCATTTTATTTTTGATTTTACTTTACTTATCAACTCTTTCATTTCTGCCTTTAAATGTTCCCCATTAATTCTATCTTCGCTCGGGAAAACTTTTTCATTCGCCGAAATTCCAAGCCCTCCATCAATTAATCCTTTTACAACGGAAAAAACTCTGCATCCCGTCAAAGTCCTGTACATTCCAAGATCAACCGTAAAATTTCCTTTCCCAATTTCTTTTGCAGCAACAAGCCCCGTCAAATATCCTGCAGGGATAGACTTCAGGCTTCCCGTCATTTTTTTATCCCATCCATATTCTAAAAGTTTCTTTGAAGTTATCGTCTTGATTACTCTATCTTGCGCCTCGCTACTTTCAACAACCTGAACTATAAAATATTTATTTGTTTTCCTGATTACTATTCTCGGGAATTTCGATTCCAAAATTTTTTTTCTAAGTTTGTAATCCGTCTTGTTTTCCATTCTCCTTCTTCTTATAGTTCTTTTGCTTCTTCTCATCACATTTCCTCCAGACTTTCTTTTAAATGTCTTTTGCTTTTGAATTTTCTTGCCCGAATCATCTTTCTTGCTTCTCTGTATTTATCCTTGTCAATCAAATTTCGTTTCGAAAGATTTTTCAAAATTCCTCTTAATTTCTTTGTTATTACAACATATTCCTGCTTTGTTTTGTTGACTTTTTTCTTGACCTTCCCCGTTCTTCTTTTATTTTTTCTTTTTTCAACTTTTTTTCTTCCCTTGATTTCTTTTATTTGTATTACTCCAGACTTGTGCAAATCGAGAATGTCTTGTCTTGTTATTGCTTCTTTTACTTCCGTAAGATTTTCCTGCGAAAAAATAATTCGGTTCTTCCCAACACCCAACACTTTCGCTGCAAGATTTTTCTTTTTAGTTAGTTGCATTAAAAAATCAGAAATTCGAAATATAAACTTTCAGCAATGACTTTATCATCGCATAATTTTTCCTTTCTGCCCCACATTTTATTTATCATTTTGTTTTACTCGGTATTTATTTAAAATTTTGATATTTTTTTCATTTGCCTTAGATATAATCTCGCTTTTTTTCTTCAAGCCAACATTTCCGATTATAATTCCTTCCCCTTTTTTTACTTTTAAAAGTTCGTTTAAATTTTCAACTCTTATCGCCGCGACCCCGGAAATTTTCCCCTTATTTCGTTTTTCATTTCCCCATCCAATACTTGGTCTCGCTTGTTGTCCTCTTGTCTCAAGCCTTATTTTGTTTTGCCTTCCTTTCGCCCCTCTCCAAACTCTTTTTCTTTTTACCGTGCTTCCAAGTCTGATTAACTTATGCCATCCTCGTCTTACGAATTTTGGTTTATTTTCTCTTGCCATTATATTTTAACTCCGCATTTTTCTGTTATAAAGATTCCGTCCTGGAAAACTCGCCTGTCCCTTCCCGTTATCTTCGTCGCCTTTTCTATATTTCCGGCAGTTTGCCCTGCAGACTCCAAATTATAAGACGAAACCGTGATTTCATTTCCTTTCACCTCAACTTTCACTTCCGGTAAAATTTTCGCGACCCTCGGAGTTTTTTCCCCTAAAAAAGATTTTATTACTAAATTATTCCCTTCAACCTTGACATTCATCGGGAAATGGACGTTGCAAATTTCCAGCTTATATACATATTCATCTTTTAGTCCCGCTATCATATTATTTATGTGAGCCCAAATCGTTCCAATCATTCTCGACTCTCTTCTTGTCGCACTCTCGCACGAAATTATTATTTTATTTCCACTAATTTCTAAATTAATATTTTGAATATCAAACTTTTTCTTTATCTCCTTCCCATTTCCTTTTATTATAATCTCATTCACATTAAACGACACACTTATTCCTTCTGGAATTTCTATAATTCTTTCCAATTTTTTTTTCATGCAATTTTACATTTAATACTTCAGTAAAAGTACGCAATGATTGCCCCCCCAATTTTATTTGCGACAACTTCGTGTTGGTCCAAAAGGCCCTTGTTTGTTGAAACAATTAAATTGCCGAATTTTCTCGATGGCAAAAATCTTCGTAAATATTTTTCGATGTTGCTTGAATTAATAAAATATCTCGGTTTTACAGCCCTGCACTCATTTAATTTTAAAATTTCAACATGTACGCTTCTTCCATCTTCATCTTCTTGAAAATTGATATAGCCTCTCACTTTCATTGTCCCAAACAAATTAATTAATAATTTGGATTTTCTCCCAATCAAGACATTTTTCTTCCCAACACGTTTGGCATTCATTATCTGGTTCAACGCGTCCGAAACAATATCCATGCTCATCTTTGTCCTCCTTTGGGCGTATATGAACTGCATATTAGTGCATCGCTCCCATCGTCCGGATGAAGTCTATCATTGGCATTACAACGAATTTCTCTAAATCCCATTATATCCGTCGTTCCGCCAAAGCCAGTGCAAGTATAACAACTCTCTTGTCTTTCAGTCCTAACACTAGTTTTGTCTTCTCTTTCAATTTGTTCTAATTTCTCTGTCATTTTAACTATATTTTTTGAACCCCAATTCAACAGCCAACTCTCTGAAGCAGTGTCGGCATAAATTTAGATTATAAGATGAAATGTGAGCTCCGAATCGGCCACATACTTCACATTTCTGAGCAGCAACCCCAAACTTTCTCTGTTTAGGTTTATTATGTTTTAAAAACTTTTTTAACACCGCCGGCTTCGATTTCAATTGTTTTGTTATTTTTCTCCAATCACTCGCTGTCATTTTCTCGCTTCGCGCGTTTGTGCGTCCTCCCAAATTTGTTTTAAATTTACATAATTAGATTCCCCTTCATGACAAAATTCAAGATCATAACCACTAACCTCAAGCAGGCCATCTTTCAAATTAACGACTTGGTTATCTCCTATATAGACAATTCTCATGCTATTATCTCCTTGTTCAGCAGAAGGCCTTGTGAATAAATTCTCTTTACCTTCTTTCCCGGCAAAAGCATGAATACCTATATCCATCCCGTCTTCTCTAATAAGATACGTTCTGCTCATGACAAATTCTCTTTCAACTTCTGCAATCCGTTCAATTCCCATTTATTATTCCCTTTTCTTTTCTTTCTTTATTATTTTAGTTTTAAAATTTTTTACAAGATAATCTTCAATTTCTTTTCTTGTTACAGTTAATCTTCTTATTTTTCCCCTTTTAATCTTTTTTCTTTCAACCTTTTTCCCTGCTCTCTCGAATACAACAGTAACTTCAAGCCCCATAATCCCAACCTCTCTTATATATTCCATGTCTGGAATTTCAATATATTCATTTATTCCGAACGAAAAAAAGTTATCTTGAATTTGTTTTTCTTTAAGAGTATTGTCAATCGCAGGCAACAATTTTTTTAATATCTCAAGTGCGCTTTCATCTCGTAGAGTTACCTTTGTTCCTACCTCAAGTCCTGGACGAACATTCCAAGTCGGAATTCTTTTCGTTGCTTTGACCCGAACTGGTTTTCTCTCGCTTATCCTCTCAAGCAAAATAAATCCCTTGTCAAGTTTTTCACCCGTCCCGCCAATATTAAGGACCACTTTCTCTATTCTGATTTCACGCATTTTATTTGTCATTTTCTATAACCAATATCGACTTGTATGGCAATACAACATCCTTGTCATTTAATTTTACAAGATAATTTCTTCCTCGTGCAAGTTCCTCAAATTTCAAAAGCTTTCCTTTCTCGCCAGCATGTTTTCCCAAAACAACCTCGATGTTTGCACCTTCTCTAAGTTTTAACATCTTTTTTATTTTATTTTCTTTTGTATTTACAACCACAGAATCTCCGACAGAAAATTTTTCTTTCGTAATAAAGTTCTGTCCGTCACTAAGATTCATTTGTATCTTGTCTTTCCCAATTATTTTCTTCCCAATTATTTTCACAATTTTTTCTTCGGCATCATTTCCATGGATTTCTCTGAGCTTGAATTTTTTATTTACAATCTCCAATCTATAATTCAATTTATCATTTAAACTTACAACATCAAAGACACCGACAGGAGAATCTTCGTCCTTTTTCACTTTATGATTTATTTTTACCAGCCCATTTAGCGTTATGTATCTTGCTTCTTTCCTCGTCTTAGCGATCTTCAGGATATCTCTAAGTATAAATAACAGGCTAATCCCGCTCGAAGACGAATGGTTCGGCGTCGCTATAAACTTCCGTCCTTTCATTTTTCTTGGCAATGGCCATTTCTTAGACATCTCATTTCTTTTCGTGTGCATTTTTTTCTTTCTCCTTGTTTATTTCTACTTTCTCCGCAACTTCTTTCTCTTCTTTCTTCGTCGTTTTAAATCTTTTTTCATCTTTGTCATAAAGCGATATAATTTTTATTTTAGATGGATTAAACCAGATTGGAACCTTGTCTCCGCTTTTTTTTTGTTTAGAAATTCCATCAATTTGTACTCGGGTTCTTTTTATGTCGCATTCCAAAACTTTTCCTTGCTTTCCCTTATATTTCCCTCTCATTACTTTTACCTCGTCATCTTTTCTGACCTCAATGCTGTTCCTTTTATGTCTCATCTTCAATGATTTGTCGAGTGGAGCCGCCATAAAAGTTTTCAAAATATGATTTGGAGCATTCGCCCTGTATTTTACCTGCTTCCTCGGCTGAACACTTCTATTCCAGTTTTTATTAAATTTGGTTTTCATCTTCGTTTTGGAATACTTAATTTAGTTGTGTCCCCATGGCGGTTCGGAAAAGTTACATTAACAAAATTTTGTAATCTTCTCGTTAAATAATCTACTCCATGGGCATCATAAAATTTTCTTGCCATACATTTTTGAGATTCTTCTACGGGGCATATTTTTGTTTTACAAGAGCCCATCCCTGCATAGCGACACATTGTAGCCTCGCTATCTCTAACATATTCTACTCCCGATGGCTCATATCCCATATGTCCTGTGCCCATAATTCGTTTCCTCATCTTAATACACCACGCTCGCAAGCTTGGAGACCTCCTTCCATCTTTCCTGAATTTCTCTCGCGACAGGACCCTTGATTTGCGTCCCTTTCGGATTTCCTTTTTCATCTTTCAATAATGCAACGGCGTTGTCAGAAAAACAAACTCGCTCGCCCGTATTTCTTCTCCACGGCTTTCTCTGTCTTACAACAACGGCATCAAAAACTTCCCCTTTCATTTTTGGGTCGCCCTTTCTTACTGAAACCTTTACCCAATCTGCAACTTTAGCGTAACCCTGTCTCGCATGTTTCGTCTTCCCATGTTTCACCGACGTTATTCTTACAATTCTCGCCCCGCTATTATCACAAGCTTCAACTTCACTCCCGATATTTAGCCCTCGCGTCGGTCTGCTGCTTACAGCTTTCATGCCTTCTCCTCCCGCTTTCTTATAACTTTATCAATGATAAAATGAATTGTTTTGCTAATTGGTCTTGTTTCGCCAACGAGAATCAAATCGCCTTCCCCAATTTCTTTTTCCATGCAATCTGGGAGTCTTGCATGAATCTTTGTTTTTCTTTTTTCATATCGTTCATATTTCGGAATCTTGACTATTCTTTCAAATTCAATAACTACTCTTCCCGGGAACTTTCTTATCACTTTCCCCTCAAATGTTCTTCCGCGAATTTTCAATTTTTTATCTCCATGGACAGGACAAAGTCTATCTTTGCATTCAACTTTCTCTTCAACTTTAATTTTTGTTTTTTTCTTTTCCATTATTCGCTTATTTGTTCCTCGTTAAACCCCATCTCGACAAGGATTGGTTTTATATGACCCCGGTGGTTTCCCTGAAGTTCAATAACTTTGTTTTTGATTGTACCGCCACAGGCTCTTTTTTCCTTGAGTCTTTTAGCAATATCTTTTATGTCAACTCCGTCATCAAACCCGCTTATCATTGTGGACACCTTTCCAAAACGCCTTTTTTCTGTCTTTACTTCTATCCTTTGTTGCGTTTTAGCTATTTGATCGCAAACACACGCCTGGGTAGGCAATCCACATTTTGGGCAAATCTCCACTTTACTTTTTTCCTCCCAATTTAATTTGCTTCATTGTTAATAGCCTCGCAATTTCCTTTTTAACTCTTTTCTTTTTCTGAGGTTGTTTCAAGAGTTCTATCTTTAAATCTGCAAGTTTTTTTTCTATTTCTTTGTCATTCATTTCTTTTTCATCCTTCATTTCTTGACCTTCTTTGTTTTTATTTTAATTTTTTCTTCTTCCTTGAACACAGAATTCTTTTTCACTTGTGCAATAAAATTGTCATCCAAAATAATTTGATCATCCACCTTCAGATTTGGAGCCAAAATTGCGACTTTTATTCCCACAACCCCCTGCTTAGTTTCTGCAACAGACTCGGCTCTGTCAACAACGTTTGCCGAATCTCCGGTTTTCTTCAAATATCCATACGCAAATCTCCAGCTTCTCGCCCTTTCACTCGGCAACCGCCCCGAAACTCTGATTTCACAACCCAAAGCGCCGGCGTTTTTTATTTTTAATAACGTACGATAACTTGCAGCTTTATATTTCATTGAACCAAATCTTTCAAGAGTTAAAGCGATATCATCAGCAACCAGCTGCGCATCAAATTCAGGGTGAATAATTTCTTCAATATCAAGATGTGGGTTTTCCATTTTAAATCTTTTTTTCAACACTTCAGTCAGTTCTGCAATTTTTTCTCCTTTTTTCCCGATAATCCATCCTGGCTTGTGTGTCGAAACAATAATTTTTTCTCCAACGGGAGTGTATTCTATTTTTATTCTCGAAACTTTTCCTTTCCCGAACATTTTTTTTACAAATGTTTTTATGTTATATTCGTCTTTTCTTACTTCTATAAATTTTCTCTCTTCCATTATTTTTTCTCCTTGTTTATTTTAGTTCTATCTCTTAGTTCAATATAAACATGTGCTCTCTTTCCCCGTCTTCCGCCGCTTCTGAAAGGTTGAGACGCTTTATTTGCTATCGCCTTGAATATTACTGGATTTTCGACGCCATTGTAATTTGCATTCGCATCAGCTTGTTTCACTAAATCAATTATAGCCTCGCAAACCATCACAGGAAATTTCCCGCCAGATATCCCCTTTCCTTTTTGATGCGCCGTTTCTCGTCTTTGCATCGGGACAGCCCGTTTCATTTTAAGCACCTGTTGCATTCTTAAAATAGCAGCTTCGGGGGTCATTCCTTTTATCATTCTGCAAACCTCGCCCGCATATTTCGGGGAAATTCTTAATGAAACGCCATTCGCGACAGCAAATTCTTTGGCAACTCGTTCTTCTTTCTTTTTCTTCATCGGAACATTTGCTTCTTCAGCCTTTTTTTCTGTTTCAATAGTTTCTTTTTTTATCTCTTCTTTCTTTTCTTTTTTTATCTCCTTATTCTTTGGCTGAACAGGAACATTAACTTTCGAAATTTTCTTTTCTCTTGCCGATGGCGAATATTGTTTTTCTGTCATTAAATTTCTACCTCCTCAAAAACATGATTATTACAATAAAGGTTTCCGTCCAACATATAAGTTGTAACAATCGCAGCTTTATCGAATGGAAAGACACCAACCATATAGACATCCCCCACGCTAACAATTTTCTCCATTTTATTTTACCGACCTTGAAGCGCTGGATTTCGTAGCACCAACTCCGGCCGCTCCATGTTTAGTTGTTCTTCTTGTTAATGCGAATTCTCCAAGTCGATGTCCAAGCATCTCTTCATTAATTTCAACTCTCATGAATTCTTTCCCATTGTGAACCCAAATTGTCTTGCCAAGCATCGCGGGAACAATTACAAGTTCTCTGCTATGAGTTCTAATGGGTCGATTTTTTTGCACCCTTTCTTTGCACTTGTTCACAAACTGTTCAATCACATCATAATTTCTCATTATCGCTCTTCTTGGTCGAGATTTCACCAACTTCGCAAATTCACGAGTATCCAAGCTAACAAGCTCGTCAACTTTCTTTCCTCGATAAAATTTATCTTTATTCTTTTGTGCTATTTCATCTGCCATATTAAATTCCAAAGCCCGCCATTTTAATTGCTTGAATCAACAAAGGGGAATAACCACATCCTTCTCCGCTTGTGATAACTTTTGTATCAACAGGCAATATCAGCATCTTACCTACACGATCAAAGCCTAATTCATCTTTTTCGAAAATATATTGTCGAATACTTTCCCCCATAGGCTCTAAAAATCTTATATCCCCATTTATTTCCCAAACTACAACATCTAAAGTTGTATTCTCTGTTTTCCCTTTGTAAATCACATAAACCCTATCTCCACTTCGTAATGCCCTAAACTCTTCCAAGTTTTCTAAAGTTTCTCGTCTTGCTAATTCATTTGTTCCCATTTTATCTTTTCTTCCTCCCTGTTCTTCTCGGTCTTAATAAACCCACCTTTCTTCCTGGCGAAGCGTTTCTCTTAATAATCTTGCTCTTGATTCTCTTTCCTCTGCCGCTACCGAACGGATGGTCTATCCTGTTCATTTTTACTCCACTCGTTCTAGGCCACAATTTCGATTTTGTTTTCATGATATGAAAATGTTTTCCCGCTTTCAAAATTGGTTTCTCAAGTCTTCCATCGGCAGCCGCTCTCCCGACAGTCGCTCTGCAATTTGCATTAAATATTTTTTCCTGTTTCGAAGGCATTCTAATTTTTATATCGTCGCCCTCTCGCCCCAAAATCAACGCGCAATTCCCGCCAGTCCTTACAAACTGTCCACCGTCCTTTTGCGTATGTTCAATATTAAAAACCTCTGTTCCGTTTTTCAAATCCCCTAATTTAGCCACATCCCCATTTTTACTTCCGCCAATATTTATTTTCTGTCCAACGTATAATAAATTTGCAGCGAAATTATAAAATTTGTCTCCTTTTGCATTTATCATTTTAGCGATAGGAACACTATGCCCCGGCGACGCAATCAATTTCACAACTTCCCATTCACCCTCAAGATTACTGGGGTATCCAGGATAAACAGCAAAAGCCCTCTGTTTGACTCTATAAGTATGGCTGCCCTTCCCTCGTGCCTGTGGAATTATTCGCTTTCCCATTTTATAACTACATTAGTCCTAATTTCGTTGCAAGGTCAATCGCAGGAAATTCTGGTTTTAATTTAACATAAGCATATTTTTTATTTTCAAATGTATGAGTTCTCACTTTTGCAACTTTTACATCAAACAAAGATTCGATTTCCTTTTTTATTTCCGCTTTATTAACCGCCCTATCAACGACAAACACAACAATATTTTCAGCTTCTATCTGCCTCACAATTTTTTCCGTCGATTTTATTTTCTCTAAAATTATCGTTTTCATGCTACAGCCAACCTCCGCAGCCTGTCATCAACATATAATTCAAAAAATTGATCATCTATAGCACCAATAATTCCACGTCGAAAATCTCTCCAGGGAACAGCTTTTATTATCACGTCCTCATCCTGTCTAAAATCTATTTCTGTTCCATCTAATTCAACCGCATAATTTCCATCAGGAGAAATGAAGAGATACATATTCGGAACGGCCCGAGTATCAATAGGAGGCATCATCCCAAGATAAACAAACTGCATCTTTTTCTCATCGACTTCAAAAGCAACTTTTTCTCCCACGTTCTTTTTAGTCATCATTCTTTTTAATTTTTCAATACAAAGCAAACTTGATTCTTCCCTCATTTAAATCTCTCTCCTATTTCTTTAATTGCTTTTTCAGTATAACATGCGATTCTTCCCGGCTCCCCGTTCGGCGACAAGTCGCTTATTCGTAGTTCATCGACGGCAACAACATCAATTCCCTTTCTGCTCATAGACTCATCATCTCCAATAACAAACAGCAATCCGGCATTAGTCTTATATTTTCTTCCTCGCATTTTCCCGATTCCAGGGCGGATGGTCTTTACTTTTAATATTTTCGAAAAAGTTTCTCCAAAAACTTTTTTCATCAGCTCTAAAAATTCTTTTGTTTTAAGAGAGAGGACGCTCTCGTCAAAAACAAATCCTGACAATATTTTTTTTCCATATTTTTTTTCCAGTGATTTTGGGTCCATAGTTCCCGCAAAAGCAGAATTAAAACCGATAATAAGTTCTTTCTTGTTCGTTTTTCTGAAAGGATTCTTCTCGCTCTTTGGAGCATGAGGTCTTCGCCCGCCTCGTGTATTCGAAACAGTAGCACCAATCCAATTAAAACTACTTCCATGTCTCGACATAATTTTCCTTGGAACTCTTGATATTCCCTTTCCATAAGTTGTTTTCCACGCATGTCTCTTGTGCCTCAAAATTCCAGAAGCAGAATATCCTGCTCCCGCACCCTTCATTGACCCAAACGGCTGGGAATAAATTCCTTTCTGCGCTTCAAATATTTTCGCCAAAATATCTTCTCTTATTCTTTCGGAAAAATTCTTTGGCAGGTCAATTGATGTTTTCTCATTTCCCGTCTTATCGATAATTTTTACTTTCATCTTAATTCCAAAACCTCATATTTCTTTTTAGATTGTTTTTTTGTAGGCCGCATTGCAGATGTAATCAATATCCCCCTTTTATGAGGACCGGCGATCGAGCCATTTAAAATAATATAATCAGTTTTTATGTTCCCATAGTGTTTAAACCCGCCGCTAACGTTTATATTTTTCTCACTGATTTTGCCAGCTTCCAAAATTAAATGATTATAAGAAACTCTCGAGTGAAATCCTGTTTGACCTGCTTGTGAAGTTCTAAAGGTTACTCTTGCTGGATGCCAGGGACCAAGTGAGCCTGGTCTTCGCAAACCCTTCTCTGTTTTATGATTTTTAAGGGAAATTCCAAATCTTTTAACAGGGCCTTGTGTCCCATAACCCTTGCTCACAGATCTAACATCAACAAGCCCACCCTTAAAAACATCTTTAATCGAAATCTCTTTCCCGATCTTTTCTTTTATAAAATTAATTTTTTCCTCCTTGCTTCCAGATAATGCAATCTCCATCATGTCAGGAGTTTTTTTATCAACAGAAGTGCTTTTTACGCCAGAATAAATAATTACCCGAATATCATCAAAATCCTTTTCGTCCCCCAGCTGCTTGATGTCTTTCGATACTTTTATTCTTCCTTTTAGCTCTTTATCTTTGCTCACGACAACATCGCTCTTTGTTTTTCCATTTTTATAAAATCTTACAGAATAAATTTTCATCGCAGGGCATTCCAATATCGTTGCGGGCACAATAATTTTTTTATTTTTAGTCAACGAATCATCGGTGGAATCTTTTACCCATGCAGAAACCATCCCAACCTTGTATCCGATAAAGCCAAGCAATCCGGCCTCTTTTCTTTTAATTGATCTCCAGTTTGCACTAGGTATAACTTTTTTAGCTCTAACTCGAGGATAGAACTGCAAACTTCCTTTCCTTATTCTATTATTATCTGTCATTTTACTCGCTCATCTATCGATAATCACAAATAGCACTTTGTTTTTATCGTGACCAACCCGTCACAAAATTCAACACCCAAACATTCAAGTTTTGAGTGCACCGTTATAAAAATTGAGAAATTAGAGTATTTAAAGCTTCTCTTATTCTCAATTTCCGATAAAATTTTTACCCACAATCTTTTAAACCAATTTTTGTTATATACTATATGCCAATAAAAACTCCCGACATTTTACCTGGTGAAGATGGATATATCTCGAGAAAAGAAAGAACAAAAGAAAAAAAATTGTCTGAAAAAAAAGAAAAAAAAATTACAGAAAAAAAAGATATTGAAATAGGAAAAATAAAAACTGGATATAAAGGGTACAGAATCGGGAGACCGACGACAACACCCAGAAAAGAAAAAAAATACATAATTTGGAGATTCTCAAAAAAAATAGGCGAAATTATAGTCTCTAATGAGGGCAAAATAATCCTTAAATTTTTCAGATTCGGCGGCGTCGGGAATTACAAGTCATTGATTCAGGATATAGATTTTCAGCGTCGATGGGCTATTCGCGAGCAAGAACTTTTGCTAACACAAAAAGAGTGTGCAATTTGCAATTCAAAAATTTCTCGAAGTGCTAAACCAAATTTATATCACACAAAAATGTGGTTAAAAAGAGCACAACTTTTAGAGGAGGCCGAAAAAGTCCCGCAGGAAGTTATCGAAGGTAAGCTTACAATTGAAGACGGCTGGAAAAAATTCAATGAAATTTTAGAAGAAGGGAATAGGTATTACATGTCTTTACAGGATACCGCTCTGATTTGTGCATCTTGTGCAAAAAAGAAAGGATTGAGCTACTGAAATAGTTAACATAAACCCAGAATCCCCTCTTTCATAAACTATTCCCTTAGATTCAAGTACATTAATCGCATCAGCAACTCTATCAATATTTAAAGAAATGTCAGGTTTTAAATTATGAATACTATCCGAGTTTTACAAAAGACATTTTCATTAACTCTCTTATTGCCTCTTCGCGCTTCACGCCACAAACTCCGTTTCTCTTTTTTCTTCTTTGCCATCGACAAAAATCTGCCTTACAATTCTCCCTTTTCTCTTGCTTTGCTCTCGAACTTCTTCCGGCTTCATTTTCGTAAAATCTTTGGGATAGACAATGTCTTCGACAAAAATCGTATGATTAATGGAAATCTCCTTAAATTCAGGATAATCAAAAAATAATTCTCTTACAATTTTCTCATCATTTGTTTTCAGTGTGCAAAAATCAGCCTTTGGGCCGTCCTCATTTTCCTTTCCCGGTTTGCCGCTTTTTGGAGCCTTTGCTTTTATTTTCAAATCAAAGTCATTTCCACTAAAAGTTAACGCGTAAAAAACTCGAGGAAATTTATTCATTAAATTTTTTAATTTTTCGACCTCAACCTCTGTTTCAATTTCTAATTTTTTTATTCCCTGAAAATTACTTTTCTTTTTTATTTCAAAATCTATTTCACCATCTAAATTACCCGTGGTTACAATGATTCCTTTCATATGAGTTTTTTCTTCGGCCTTATCCATGCATTTTCTTACAAGATAATTCACGAATTCCGGTCCCGCTTTTATCATCCATTTGCTTGCCTGTTTTTTCCCTTCAAGCAAATATCTGTTTTGATATTCACCACGTCCAAATTTTAAAAAATCATTATGAACCTCTTCATCAAAATCTTTTTCAAATATTTTTTTTATTACCATAATTACTAAATTAAAAAGTAGATTTATAAATTTGTCTGCCAAAAACAGGTAATCTCTCTCGGGTTGTCATTCCCAATATTTATAAATTGCAAAACATAAATTTATACATGGGTGATAATCAGGATGGAAAGAGATGGGTAGCGATAGGATTAATTTTAGTTGTTTTTATTCTTGCCTTTTTTGTTCTAAGGCCGATCGTAATGTCAATAATTTTTGGTTTGCTTTTTGCATACATATTCACGCCCGTCTATAAAAAAATAAATTCCAAAGTAAAATATAAAAATTTATCAGCGTTAATTCTAATATTCGCCATCATTATTTTAATCGCCATCCCCCTGATTTATTTAATCCCCGAACTTTTGGAGCAGGTAGAAGAAACATATAGTTTGCTTCAGGATATTAATTTTAAAGATGTATTTGAAGGTTTTTTGTCGACGGAATTGGCAACAAAATTATCTCTTCAGGTTAACAATGTGATAAGTCAACTATTCGCTTCTCTCGTGGGCGAACTTTCAGACGTGCTAATGAATCTTCCTTCACTTGCCTTGCAATTTGTGGTCTTTCTTTTCACTTTTTATTTTGCAGTGAGAGACAACGAAGAACTAAAAAACTATATTTCAAAACTTTCTCCTTTCTCATCTTCAACCGGGAATAAGTTTTTCAGGGAATTTCGGGGCATCACGAACGCAATTGTTTATGGCCAGGTTTTAATAGGCATTATTCAGGGGTTGTTATTGGGGGTAGGATTTTATTTTCTCGGGATACCAAAAATTTTAATCCTAACTTTCATTGCATGTATAGTCTCGATTATTCCGGTTCTTGGTGCGTGGTTGGTATGGTTTCCTGTTGGGATTTTTATGATTGCCGTTGACAGGACATTCGCCGGCGTTTTTATTTTCCTTTACGGCGCAATTTTTATTTCAACTATTGACAATCTTCTGAGACCAATTATCCTCTCAAAAAGTTCAAGTCTTCCTGTTTCGGTAAGCGTTATAGGGACGATCGGCGGCCTTTATTTTTTCGGAATAATTGGTTTGATTCTCGGACCATTGATTTTAGCATACGTGCTGATAATAATTGATTTCTATAAGCAGGGTAAACTAAACGATCTGTTCAACAAATGAAACTTAAAATTAGGAATTTAAATTGGTTAGCCGGTCGTCCCATTGTTATTTTAAATGATACGACAGCAAAAAAAATGAATGTCTTTGTAGACGATAGGGTGCTGCTTGAAAATTCAAGAAAAGTTTACGCGGTAGTGGACATTTTTCCAAATATCGTAAGAGAAAACGAAATAGGTTTATCTCAGGAATTAAGCCATATATTAAAAATGGAGAATAGGGAAGAAATTGATGTTAACTCTTCAGAAATTTCACAGGCATCTTTTTTGATTAATAAAAAAATTCATGGCAAAGAACTGACAAAAAAAGAAATTTCTTATATCGTTTCAGAAATTGTGCAAAATAATCTGACCGAAGCCGAGATTGCATATTTCACAGCAGCAGAAAAAATTCATGGCATGTCGATTAAAGAAACAATAAATCTGACTAAGGCGATGGTAAAAACAGGTTTAAAACTTAAGTTCAATGAAAAATATGTTGCAGACAAACATTGTATTGGCGGGATTGCAGGCAATAGAACTACTCCGATAGTTGTTGCGATTTGCGCATCAATGGGATTGACGATGCCGAAAACTTCATCCAGAGCGATAACTTCAGCATCAGGAACTGCAGATGTTATAGAAGTTTTATCTAATGTTGAATTAACAATTCCGGAAATAAAAAAAGTTGTTAAAAAAACAGGCGCATGTTTAACATGGGGAGGTTCGCTTGGTCTTGCTCCGTCGGACGATAAAATTATCAGGGTCGAAAGGCTCTTGAACCTTGACGCTGAGCCCCAGCTTATTTCCTCAATCATGTCGAAAAAAATTTCTGCAGGTTCAAAATATATTTTAATCGATATTCCGTATGGGGAAGAATCCAAAATAAAAAATTTAAAAGAAGCAAAAATTTTGGGAGGCAAATTCAAAAAAATTGCCAAAAGCTTCAGGCTTAAATTGAAAACAGTTTATACGAAAGGTTTAGAACCAATAGGGAATGGGATTGGCCCCATTCTCGAGCTTCTGGATGTTATATCTGTTTTAAGAAATGATTTTGATGCGCCTTCAGATCTAAGAGAAAAATCGCTTTATCTTTCTGCTGAACTAATGAGTTTATGTGGAATAAAAGACGCAAGAATAAAGGCTGAAAACATTTTGTCATCTGGAAAAGCGTACGATAAATTCAAGGAAATTTTACAAGCCCAAGACGGGGAAGAGAGCATAGAAGAAAAAATAAAAAACCTAAAACTCGCAAAATTCAAAAAAACTTTCAAGGCAAAAAGAACCGGAAAAATAATTTCAATCAGTAATAAAAAAATAAATTCTTTATGCAGAATATTGGGTACTCCAGAAACAAAAAGCGCCGGAGTTTATTTGCATCGGCATATCGGGAATGTAAGTAAACGAGAGCCAATTCTAACAATGTATTCCGAAACTCGTTCGAAACTTAAAGACGGAAAAAAATTCTATAAAACTTTCAAACCAATTAAGATAAAATAACTATCTATATTTTAATTTTAAAATCAAAACTGAGCCAACCATTAATAACGTAATGAAACTCATCACTATTAAAGATACAGAGTTTTTTAGAAATCCATAGCATATCCAAAGAATTTGTCCAAAAATATTTATCAACAGCCATCCAATCGCGATATCTTTTGTCGATTTTGTCTCCCATGATTTTACTAATTGAGGCAAAGAAGATATCGCAACCAAAAGTCCCGCAAAAAATCCCACATATTCTATTATTTCCATTTATATTACGCTCGCCTTAATTACTCTAACTTCATTCACAGGCTTATCTCCATATCCTGTCTGAACACTTCCAATTTTGTCAATAACATCCATGCCTTCAACGACTTCGCCAAAAACCGGATGTTTGCTTGAAAACGGAGGTTTGTCATAATCTAAGTAAGTGTTATCGACGAGATTTATAAAAAATTGGCTTCCTCCCGAATTCGGTCCCGAGTTCGCCATTGCAACCGTTCCCCTCAAATTTGAATGTCCCGCAATAAATTCATCTTTTATCTGATAACCTGGTCCACCCATCCCTGTTCCCGTCGGGTCACCACCCTGAATCATAAAATCCGCAATCACTCGATGAAAAATCGTCCCATCATAAAATCCCTCACGAACAAGCTTTTCAAAATTCCCGGCAGTTATTGGCGAATTTGAATACAACTCTATAATAAAATCGCCTTCCGTCGTCTCAAATTTTACTTTCGTATTTTCTTCTCCCATGATAACATTTCCGACAATCATTCCTCCAACTAAAAAAATTAAAACTAAAGATATTATAAGTATTGCGGTTTTTATTTTCGACATGATTCAATATTATTTTCTATTGCTAATTTATTTTCTTCAATAGGATTATATGATATAAACTTATCTCCGGCAAAATGAATTACTTTTTCTAATTTTGTTTTAGCTATGATTCTACTGCAAAAAGTGCAATAAGGTTTTTTATGAATTCTTCTTTCCACTTTTTTTATTGCCGCAATATACATTGTTGCGTCATTTATATCAATATGATTATTCAGCGCTTCGATTATTGCGTTTTGTTCTGCGTGAACTGCATGACAAATTTCAGCATTCGCGCCATCATGTAAATTTAATTTTTCCCCAATACATTCTTTGCAGAAATTTTCGACTGGATGATTAAAACCTTTCGATAAAATCTTTCCATCTTTCACAATTACCACTCCGACCTGCTATTTAAAGCACCTTGATTTTTTTGCCTCACCAAAAGCAATCTCCATAAACTTTTTTTGCTCTTCTGTCGGATTAATTATTTTCATGTTTACGCTCATACCGAGCAAAGCCACTTTCTGATCACCTTAAATTAAAACTATCTTTCAGAAAGTGCGGTTTGCGAGCAGAATCGAACCGTTCGATTTGGGAACGCCCATACCCCGAATCGAACGGGGACGCCCGTGAGGGCACGGTGTTCGAGACCGTTGCAATACCATTATGCGATATGGGCACAAATATATTTCTTAATTCAAATGTTATAAATCTTATGAAAATCAATTTAATTCTTGTTCATCAGTAATGGCTATTCTTCCTGATAAACTAAACAGTGAATATTTTTCTATTTTACCATCTCTGGTTGTAAAAGTCTTCTTAAAATTGGGGTGTTCCCGTAATTTAAATAACGCATCCATTTTTCCTACGCCATAAACAACAGCAAAAGTGTCATTAAAAAATCCTCCATCGGGGTTTTCGAACATTGCAATAGGAATTAAATAATATCCGCTAAATTCATCATTCATTTACAAAGTATAAATAATAAGTTTAAATGTTTTTTTATTCCTCATCAATCTCTTCAAGTTCGTCCAGTTCGGCCTCTGCTTTCTCGAGGTCAAGCTCTACATTCTTTAATTTCTCCAACTCCTCGCCACCCATTTCAGAAGAATCCTCATTCACCAAATCCTCGGCAATCTTAATATGCTCTTCGGCAAGTTCGATGTTCTCTTTTTTCGTCCTTCCCTTTTTCATCTATAAAATAAGATTTACAGCTTTAAAAAGTTTTACGCCCGAACCAGGAATTGAACCTGGGAGCCCCGAAGGGCCTGGTTTTCAAGACCAGTGCAATACCACTATGCGATTCGGGCAACAATTGAACTAGATTAATTTGGTTTTTAAGTTTGTCTAAGCCGCGCCAGGCGAGCATCTTCGCTTTTCCAAAAGAAAATAATAAATTATTTTGAAAATGCAAAGTGCGAGTTATTGAACCTGGGAGCCCCGAAGGGCCTGGTTTTCGTGAAACGAAACATGAAGTTGCTATGTAACTATTTTTTCAAGACCAGTGCAATACCACTATGCGAAGGAGGCATAAATAAAAAGAGGAATAAGAGTTTTTAAGATTGGCGGTGAAAAATTAATTGGAAGAAAACATATATAAAGAGAATTTACTCAGAATAACATATATTTTATTAATCTACTAGGGAGCCCCCACCACAAACGGCAGGGGAAGAACCTCCTAATAGAGTCCTAGTATCTCGACATGCGCATGTCGGGATTGTTCTTTTTACTAGCAACTATGATTTTTGAAATTTTTTTGAAATTTCTATACTAATAATATTTTCGTTTCCATATGGGATTTCTTTTGGTGTAAATTTTTTTTCCTTTAAAGTTTTTATTTCTAAATTCAATCCATTAACAAGAGAATTCCCTGAAACAAAACTTCCGCCATTCGTGGATGAAGATAATTTTAATGCATTAGTAACCCTATCTTTTAAAAATTTAAAACCTAAAACTATCTTATCAGAATTATCTTCATCATACATTACTTGCACAAAATTATAATTTTCAAGTTTATATTTTCTAGTAAGACTAGAATTAAAAGTAATACTATTGGCGGCAGTAAAACCTATAAGAGGTTCGCCAGTTCTTACATTTGTTTCAAGTATTTTGAATACCATAAAAAACATAATTTAATTCAAGTATTTAAGTCTTTCTATTTTCTCCTATATGTTATTTTTATATCTATTTGTATTAATATCTCTAACATCTATTTAGTCTAAAGAAAATATTAATTATGAAATTTAATTAAGCATATCACAATTACTTATTTTATAATAAACATTTATCTTCTCAGAAATATACTTTCACTTCTACCTTCATCATCCGGTAGAATAAGTGACCTGTCTATACAGGCTTCACCTTTCGTTTAAACAGCAGAGCTACGCGCCCCACCATTCAATAATTCGCTTGCCAAAAGGCTCGCTAATTTAACCGAATAATGAAGCCAAGCCCTCAGCTGCTTCAGCTCGAGGTTCTTCTTTCTTTTCTTCTTTAGGTGCTTCAGCTGGTCCTGCAGAGACGGCTGGTGCAGCGGCGATCGAAGCGTTTGCAAGCTTCTCGTCGATGTTGACGCCTTTCAAGGATGCTATAAGCACTTTCACTTTCGCTTCATCAACGTCAGCGCCAGTCGCGGCGATAACTTTCTTCAAGCCATCTTCGCTAACTTCTTTGCCAACCTTGTGGAGCAACAGTGCAGCATATATGTATTCCATTTTGTTTTTATTTATTTAGTTTGAGTTTAAGCGACCCTTTCTTCTACTTGAGATCGAAATTTAATTGCGGGTGCAAACAACGGGCACATATCTTCTATAACCTTTTGTTTTAACTTTTTATATGCTCCTTTCCAACTCTGTTTTTTGGGATCCCATTTTTCTGTAAATACTGTCGAACCGAATTCTCTTTCAATCTTTACCTGAAACGAATATTGTCCCATCCAACACCAAGGAGATCCTCCGTGAACTTCATATTCTCCGATTCCGGGCAAAATCAAAATTTCAGATTCCCAATCTTGAATCTTATCGTAAATTACATTCCTTCTTTCCATTTTATCCCCCAACATTTATCAGTGATTTAATTGCTTTCTCGTGTAAACTTGCCTTACCCAAAAGGAAATCAATCGTATCGCCAGTCACGTAACCAATCTCGACAGCAAAAGGCAACGCCCTTCCAAATTTTTCTTCAACTTCTTTAATCATCGCTTGCTTGTCGACCTTTACATCTGAATAAACTTTTCCTTCCATATAAGCAGCGATAGGTTCAAGTCCAATTTTGAAAGGAACTATGTTTAACTTCGCAAGTATGGACGCTTTCTGTGCAGATATTATCTCCCCTTTATTGCACAAAATTTTCTCTTTCATAATCGCGATCTTTCCTCCCTCAACTTTCGGCTGTAAACCAACAGCGCTCAAAGCTGAAATGTCTGGACCCGGTGCAAGTTCCGTTGGGCCAGCTGGGACAATAAGATTCTCAGGCGCCTCCTGTCCTGCCTTGGCTTTTGATGGACTCTTTTCTTCGGACAAAATTGCCGAGATTTCAAACGCATCTTCATCTGAAAAAAGAAGCGCAGTATTATCCTCAACAAATGGGACAAGATGATGTAGTTCTTTGTTTCCAGAATGATCTAACGCAAAATCGATAAGACTCTTTTTCGCAACCTGAATTTTCGCCCTGCTTCTAAGTTTTTTCTTAATATCCTGGAATTGTGCCGATGGGATTCCCTTGACAGAAACAATCATGACTGTCTTTTTTTTCATTAACTCAGCTAAATCTCGGACTTTCTTTTTTTTAACTTCCGATACATGTGTCTTTTTCTCCGCCATTATTTCTCCATTATTTTTATTGGTTTAGTCATCGTAAATTTTATCAAAATTTCTCGCACATTTTCTTTTCCTTTTGGCAATTTCCCCTCAAGTCCCGCAACAACATTTTGGATATTCTCTTCCAATTTCTCATCACTCATGTTTTCTTTCCCGACAGGGATCTTTATCGCCATTTCTTTATTCCTTACTCTTACAACACTCCCAACTTTCTCGACCATCTCTTTTATTGTTTCTTCAGTTTCTTTTGTAATAATTCCAGCCTGCGGACTCGGCATTTTGCCAAGTGGACCAAAAACTCGTCCGAATTTTGTAGCAACTTTTGACATCATTGGCGCCACGGCAATGAACATATCATATTTTTTCGCAAGCTTTTTTACATTGCCAACGTCATTATATTTTTCAAAATCTATTTCTGTGATCGTGTCTACAACTTTTGATCGCTTCGTCAGGAAAGCGCAAACTTTTTTTGGACTCGGATTTGGAATGGATACGAAAGTGTTAAGAGCTTCTTTTCTGACATCAAAACTTCTCAAATTTACAATTAAATCAAGCGTTTGGACAAACTTTCTTTTTTTCTGCAATCTTAATTCCTTAAGGGCTTCTTTGATTTCCATGATAGTTAAAACTGTTAGAATTGTCGACCGAAGTCTACTACCAACAGTAGTATAAAAAAAGAGAATTTCGGCTTTATAAAGATTGCCACTCCAATTTTCAAAAGAAAGTCATTCAATATAACAATTCTTTTAAATGAAGACTTTCTTTTTATGAAATGATAACTTTTAGCGATATTTATGAGGCGATGAGAAAAGAAAAATATTCTGAACAATTACAATCACTTCCCAAAAAATTTATTTCAGAAACATCCGAATATTTCAAGGAAAAAAAAGAATTCCTCAATAAAGAAGATGACTTTTTCTCGGACGTAGCGATCAAGAACAAAAAAAAACTCGAAAATGCACTTTCAAGTTTTAAAGATTTGTTGAGAATTAGAAAGAAAAAAATTTTAAATTTGGCCTTTGTCGCTTCAGAAGTTGGTATCAGCAAAAGAGACTTCGAGAACCTGCTTGGTTTTGAAACAGATCTTTTCGAGGAAGTGGTCAAAAGCTTGGAAAAAGCCGAAAAAAATTTGAATGCAGATATGGTTGGCACTCAAAAAGACGAAAGAAAACACAAGGTTGTAAGATTTCTCGAAAATGTACCGGAATTTTTAGATTATGAAGGTGAAGAAGTCGGCCCTTTTGAGAAAGGAGAGGTTGCCAATTTAGAAAACAAGATTGTGGAAATACTAATGAACGATAATAAAGTAGAAATACTCGAAGAAATTAATTAGATTTTTCCTTTACTCTTTTTGCTCTCGATCTCTTCGAAGGCGTTACCCATTCTTTCATCTGCTTTTTTCTTCTTGCAACTCTCCAACTTCTGTTTCTGTCAAATCGTTTTGGTTTGTTCTTCGAAGGCATATCCTCTTAAAAAAATTTATATTTTTAAATGTTTGCGAGTTTTAGGCTCTGTTGAAAAGATCATTTTGCTGCTTAATTAAAAAGGTCTTGCAATTAATTCTACATTGTCAAACATAGATTTTTCTAAATCATAATATGGTTTATACCATTCTTCTACAAGCACATTATACTCTTCAATAATTTCATTGTAATCTCCGACATATTTATTATATTCATAAGCATCATCGCAATATAAAGGGTCAATACGATTTGGGTTGCAATAAGAACAGTCTGTATTACACATCTTATTTTGAAGATCATTTAACTCTAATTCCATAGAATCAAGTTGAGATTCTATATCCAAAACTTCATTATATCTTGATTCAAAATAGTTAATCAAATCTTTCCCATAACTTGCTCCAGAATAAACAAGAGAACCTTCAGAGGTTTTAACATATTCTTCAATGTCTATCTCAACATCAGAAGTAATTGGAGTAAAAATAGTAGTTTCTATAAAACAAATATCTTTTTCTTCATATTGAATATTTCCATCATCACAAACGATTCCAACTAAGGCATGATATTGGTAATCTGAATCTCCTAAAATTATATAAGAAGTATAACCTAAATTTCTCAAGATTCCTGTCAATATGACTGATTTATCTAAACAATTACCCTCTTTTTCAAAAAGAGTTTCATAAGGGTATCTGTTTAAATTTGTGTAATCTGTTCCATAAGGAATAGATTGGACAAAAAGTGTAGCAATCTCAACAATTTCATCATCAGAATATCCTTTGTCTTTAAGAGCAATGAAATCTTTTGAAATAGAATCTATAAAATTATTGTTATAAGGATCTTCTAAAAATCCTTCCGTGTATTTGTAAGTATCAAAATAACAATCTTGATTTTTAAGATTGTCAGAAAAATAATATAAATCTGGATAAAGATTTATCTTGTAATCAAAAGCAACATCTTTATAATTAAATTGAAATTCTGAATATTGAGGGTTTGTAAAATTAATCTCTACTTTCTTTCCTTCACAATAATCATAATATTCTACCCCATAATCATAAAATTTATAGTTAAATTCTAACTTTGGAACTTCAAGAGTATAATTTAGTTTCTGGCTGGAATAAAACTCTATTTCTTCCTTTGGAGCTAACATTGCATAATAATCTTGAAAAGAGAGACAAGAATGAGATTTTATTGCAAACTCTCCATGAGTATAATTTAAAACTTCTTCTGGGTCTGTCCCAAAAGAGATAATAGAAATTTGATTAAATAGGTAGTAAAAAAAGATAACCCCTACTAAAATACCTACAACAATTATCCAAGGTTTACTGCTTTTATGTTCTTTAAAATATAATTTTTCTACCATATGAATAGCCACAATAGTATGAAGATACCCAATGTAATAGCCCATCCTTTTAACACTTGATTCCAGTTAAGATTTACTGGGAGCATATGATATTGTTTATCAGCATAAACTCCTGTATCTGAACCACTTTCTGCAAAAACAACCCAAGAACTAAGAGGAATTAATGGAAGGAATAAGAATACGAACCATTTAGTAGCAATATAAGGATTTCCTCCTTCAACATCAATCCCCGTACTATGTAGTTCTTTTTTTGTTAAATGTCTTTTGCCATACAAAGTAGTCCCAATACCATTTATCGAATACATATTATAATTAGTCATAAAATAGATTATATAATTTTTGCTTTTTGGCACTTACTCAACTTAATCAACTTCAACCACTTATTCTCAGAAGTTAATGTTAAATTAGGGATAGTCAACTCATAAGGACATTTTTTAATTGCTTGATGTTTCCTTATGAAATTGTAAAATATCTCGTAGCCTTTCATTATCGCCCCTGCACTTTCAACAACCCCTCATCCAACCCAAGATTTAAAAACCCAATTTTCATTATCTTACAATCAGGTGCGGGGCTCGAAAGAGTAGTAGCGAAAACTCCTGAAATTAATTATAACATGATTGAAAAAAAAATTCAAAAAAAAATTCAAAAGACAGAATCGGGAATCAAAGAAGAACCCGAAGAGTCAGAAGTTAAAATATCGGCCGAAGACGTAGAGGGTACAAAAGATCAGACAATTTTAACGCCCCTTGAAGATTATATTAAAACAGCTTCTTATCTTGGGACAAAAGTGATAACTCCCACCATGAGAAAATATGTTTACAGAAGAAGACTTGATGGGCTTGCAATTCTCAACACACTTCTTGTAGACAAAAAACTCTCCGAAGCAATCAATTTCATCAAAAGATTTAAACCAGAAGACTGGACAATCGTTTGCAAGAGAGAAGCTGGTTGGAGAGCTGCAAAAATGTTTTCTGAATTGACTGGTGTTAGATTATTCACGAAAAAATATCCTGCCGGCATTCTGACAAACACGGTTCTTGATAATTTTATCGAGACAAAAATGATTTTGATTTGCGATCCATGGCTTGACAAAAATTCATTGAATGATGCAAGAAAAGTAAAAATTCCAATTGTGGGAATTTGTGACACAAATAATCATACTACAGATATCGACATAGTGATAATCGGTAATAACAAATCTAATAAATCTCTCGGTCTTTTTTTCTGGCTTATAGCAAGAGAATATATGAAAGCGCAAAACATCAATAAGCCAATTCCAAGTCTTGAAGATTTTGTGGGTGAACAGTTAATTCTTGAAGAACCCAAGAAAAAGAAAGCAGCAAGGGAGAAAAAAGAAAAAGAACTAAAGGAAGCCGAGGAAGCGATTGAAGAAAAAATGAAGGCACTCGCAGAAGAGAAGGGCTTAGACGACGAAGAAATTCAGGTGACCGAAGCTCCGGAAGAAGGAGTATAAGATTTATAAATATTGAATATTATAATTCTAAATGAAAACCAAAGCAATTGCGATTTTGTCTTTATTGTTATGTTTGATGTTTGCTTCTTTTGTTTTTCCCATGCAAGAAGATAGCGAGAATTCAGCCGTTGAAGTTAACGGGAGCAATTGCCAAAATCTTTACTATTTCGATAATGAGAATAAAAACTGCGATCAAAAAGAATTCTGCGGGATGTATATCTATCAGGGCTTAGAAGTTTTCAATAATAAAGTTCAGTGCGAACATAAATTGAATAACAGTAAGCCTGAATGCTATATAGATGAAGATTGCCCGGGACTTTGCCCAGCATGTTTAGATTGTAGTTCGTGCAAGCCCCAGAAATGTGCCAATAAAACTTGCAAGACAAAAGAAAACTGTCCAAACGGGACATGGCAGGAAAATGAAAGTTGCATTTATAATTTTTCTAACGGCAGAAAAGGCGAGATAAAAGTAATGCCAGAAACCGCATCTTCAAAAGCAATCGAAAGATTAGGCCAGTTAGGATTTACAATTGAATTAAAAGAAGTAGGAAGTAAAAACGAAACAAGAATTGCGTATGAACTAATTGGCGAAAAAGAAGGGAAAGTTTTGGGTTTGTTCAATGCTCATGGAAAAGTAAAAGCTTACGTTGATGCAAAAACGGGCGAAATAATTAAGATAAAAAAACCTTGGTGGAGCTTCTTATCAACCAATATTTAACACCCAAATTCCTAAAAAGTCCAGTATATTTTATTTTCTATGGAATTGACAAAGAAAGAAACTGAAAAAAAAACTCCGTATTTTTCAAACCAAGAAAAGGAACCATTAAAAAAAGTACAAGTATTGGCACTATCGTATTACTCTCGTAAAGATATTCAAAATGCGATATATAATTTTTGTAAAAATCGCGAGGTAGTCGGGAACTTCAATAATAAATTTTTTGCGAAACGCCCAGATTGTTTGGACTATCCAAACGACATTTTGAATTTAGCAAAAAAAGGCGTGACTTCTTTTCATTGTTCCGAGGAACTTTGGAGAAATCCGATGGAAATTAATACAGATATGACGCCATCTCAATACAATGAAATAAAAACTGGATGGGATTTTTTAATAGATATCGACTCTAAATATTTAGATTATTCCAAGATCGCAGCCAAGCTTTTGATTCAAACATTAGAATACCACGGGGTTAAAAATATCGGCATAAAGTTTTCGGGCAGCAAGGGTTTCCATATCTTAGTGCCATTTGGATCATTTCCTAAATTTGTAGGGGACGAAGAAACGAAAAATAATTTTCCTGAGTGGCCAAGACTCATCGCAGGTTATATTTTTGAACTTATTAAAGAACCCATGAACCAGGAAATTATGAAATTGACAAGCAGGGAAAAACTGGAAGAAAAAGGCGAAATAATCTCAGAGCATATTTGCCCGAAGTGCGGCAAGATCGCCGAAGAAAAAATCATCTCAAAATATCTTTGTCCAAATTTTAAATGTAAATCTGAAGTGACATCTATGAAATCAAATCGGAAAAAATTAAGATGTCCTTCCTGCAACGGGAACATGAATAAAATTGGCGAAGAAAAAATTTTCTTTTGTAATAATTGCAAAATAAATACAGAAAAAATAAAACAAAGCGAAAGCTCATTCGGCGGAGAAAAAAGATCAATACAAAAAGAGTTTAAAAAAGAAGAGACAACAAAATCACAGATTGATTCAGTTGATATTGTTCTCGTTTCATCACGTCATCTTTTTCGCGCCCCATATTCGCTTCATGAAAAAACTGCACTTGCCTCAATACCCATCCAAAAAAATCAAATCGATAATTTTATGCCCGCCGACGCAGATCCTTTCAAGATAAAAAATATAAGAAATTATATGCCTGAATCGCAGGAGGACGAAGCAAGAGAGTTGCTTCTGCAGGCTCTTGATTGGGGCAAAAAAAATGAACCCATGCCAACAAAAAAATACGACGGTGCTCCATTGGACATAAAAGGACTCACAATAACTGAAGAAATGTTCCCCCCAGAAATAAAAAAAATTCTTGAAGGAATAAAAAACGACGGAAGGAAAAGAGCCCTTTCTCTTTTGCTTGCATTTTTTACATCGCTTGAATTCCCCAAGGATTATATCGAAGAAAAAATTTCAAAATGGAATAAAAAAAATTACAATCCATTAAAAGATGGATATGTTAAATCTCAATTGGAATGGTTCGTAAAAAACAAAAGACTCCCCCCGAATTATGACAAACCAATATACAAAGAATTCGGGCTAAGTGTTCCACCGGAACCTGGCCTTAAAAATCCTATAAATTATACTATCAAAAGAGCCATGAGAGGGAAAAAATAAAATTAAAATTTCAGGTAAGAATAATAATACTAATGTCAATAATATTTATAAACAATCCTTCACCTAAATTACAATGAAAAAGATTGGTATGATTTTAATATTTTGTTTTATATTTCCATTGATTTTGGCTGAAAATTCTACAAATACAGAAAAAATTTCAGAAGGATTTTCCTGTCTTGAAGAAAAGGTCGAAGATTGTTCTGAACTTACAAATCAAGAGATAGCGTTGACGATACTTGCAACGCCAAGTGATGATATTTTTGACAAGTGCGTTTCCGAATTAAAAGAGAGAAAATCCGAAGATAATTGGGGAAACGTTAGGGACACAGCGCTTGCAGTACTCGCTTTAAATCATGCTGGCGAAAATACCCAAAGCTCTGAAGAGTGGCTGATAGAACAATCCGAAACCCCATCGGATTTGGTGTGGTACATAGAAGAAGATTCAAGCGGGGAAACAGAATGTCACGTTGGGCATGAGTCATCCGACTATATTGTAAATATTGGCGAAAACAAGAAAATCGATAAAGACGCAGGCCCATGCCTAACGAGAACGCAATCTAATTACTGGTTTTTAGTTTCCTCGGATTGCTACGATCAGGAATTTAAGTTCGAATGCAATCAAGATTTTATCGCAACACTCCTTTACAAAAATAGAAACTCGCCAACGCTTTATGTCCTCGAAGAAACAAAATCCTCCCCGGCATACGGGACCATTAGTTTAAAAGTAAATTCAAAATGTTTTGGTGATTCAAAATGTGATTATGAGGCAAGTTTATGGGCGGCACTCGCTCTTCTCGAAACGGGACACAATATAGAAGAATATATCCCTTACATAATAGCAATGTCGGACACGAATAAACAATATTTGCCAGATTCTTTCATCTACATCTTGACAAATTACGAAGGTTATGCATCAAGATTAATAACAAAACAAAAACTTGGGAATTATTGGGAAGCTGAAAGTTCTGCTTATGGGAGATATTACGACACCTCTCTTGCTTTTCTCTCTATAGACTCATCTTCTGAACAACTAAAAAATTCAAAAGACTGGCTATTGTTTTCACAAGGAAACGATGGATGCTGGCAAAATATCAGAAATACGGCTATAGTTTTATGGGCGCTTGAAAAAAAACCTGATAAAATAGGAGGAAATTCAGTCAGTTATTGCACGTCATCCAATTATTTCTGTGTTTCGGCTTCAAATTGTCCAACTTCGGAAGTTGTAGCCGAGGATTATTTTTGCCCATTTCAATCAGATGTTTGTTGCATGACGGAAAATTTAAAAAGTTGTACCGAATATTCCGGTCAAGTTTGTGATTCAGATGAGGTCTGCACAGGAAACGAAAAAAAAGCGACCGATACATCCAAATGTTGCACAGGAGAATGCGCGGAAAGACCAATAGAAACAGAATGCGAATCAATGTATTATAGTTGTTCAGGTTCATGTTCCGACGCCCAAGAACAAATCAACTATGATTGCGGTTCGGGGCAAGTTTGTTGCAGAACAATATCAGAAACCAAGAATGGTTCTATTTGGACATGGATAATCCTGATAATTTTTATTATTGCTCTCATTATTATTCTATGGATATATAGAGAAAAATTAAAATTAATATGGTTTAAATTTAAAACAAAATATAGGAAAGATAAAAGCGGAAGCTCATCAAGAGGGATGCCTCCAGGTGGACCGTCCCCAGGATCAATGCAAAGATATCCTCCGCAGACTTCACCATATTCTCCAAAACCCGGATTCCCACCGATAAGAAGAATGCCAATTCAGATGTCCTCGCAAAAACCATATAACCCCGAAGACAAATCTATGTCAGACGTGTTCAATAAGCTCAAAGATATGAGTAAGTAAACTTTATTAATCATTATCTCTTTGCATTTTTATGAGGCTGATAACGAACTTTTTAATTTCCATATTTTTCTTTTCGCTCGTTTCTTCAGCGCCAACTTTAAAGTTTCAGCATGAGGATATTCAGCCCGGAGAAACAATTTTAGGAACTATAGAAATTGAAAATGGGAATTTTACCAAAGAAATTTTATTGTCAGACATAAAATTCTTAGAAGGAAGAAAACAAATTTTTATTGAAGCAGCTATTTATTTTTACGACCAAAAATATTTTTTTTATGCTTATCCAACACGAGAAGGAAACTTCACGCTCAGTATAAATGATATTTTATTTAAAGAAGAAGAACTTAAATCAATAAACTTGGAGAAAAAATTTGAAGTTAAAAACATCAATAAAACAAAAATCTTGTCAATCAAGCCAGGCACAATTTTTTTTGGAGAAGAGCCATCCATCAGTTTTACAAATCTGGGAGATTCTGAACTGAATTTTTCTGTTAAATTAGATGCAAAAAATTCAACTAAAATTTCACTAAAACCATCCGAATCTGAAAACTTTTATTTTATTTCCAATAAAAATTTAACATTTATTGAGATTGAAACTTATAAAAATTTTCTTATTCCAGTGATGTCAGAACATAATTTTAAAAATATTTCCGAAGAGGTTTATCTCAAATACAATCCCGAATTAATTCTAAAAAATTTGATTATTGGAGAAAAAACAAATCAGACAATTGAACTTTTTAATTTTGGAGACGAAGAAATAAAAAACATAGAGATTGTTTCCGACCTGGATTTCTTAAAATTTAGTGAGCTAAATAATATCTCAAAAAAAACCGTTCATAACTTAACTGTTTTTTTTCAACATAAAAATCCCGGAAGTTTTAAAGGAAATATAAATATTAGCTATAGCCAGTTCAACAAGACAAATAAAATATCCATTCCTTTAAGTTTATTTGTGCTCCAAAACGGGAGCACAGAGGAAAATTTCACAATTTCGATAAAAACTTGTTCAGAAATAAATGGAGTAGTCTGTTCAACAAGCGAAATATGCGAAGGAGAATCCAGCTTCACAAAAGGCGGAGAATATTGTTGTCTAAGTCAATGCAAAAAAGTTGAGGAAAATTCTTCCACCTCGACATGGATTTATGGAATCTTGATTTTTTTATTGATTGGAATAGTAGTATATCTTTTGTACGCGAAATCAAAAAAAACAAGACAAAAAAACCCTGAAGAAAAAATCGATGAAATTTCTAAAAATTATTTGAAAAAATTCAGGGTGAATAGAAACCTTTTTTTACCTTTATTCTTTAGTTGAAAAATGCACTACCACTTGTTGCTGACAGAATTATGCAATCTAAAATGCAGATATTGCTATGAAAAATCAATGAACGAATTCGAAAACGGCCTTGATAAAAAGTTTAAATTTGTTTTTTCACCTAAAACAGAGATAAGTGTCGATGATTTAAAGAATTTTTTAGACAGAGATAAGGAAGCGGTTCTTGTTTTTTACGGAGGCGAGCCTCTCCTCGAAATTGGAAAAATAAAAGAAATAATTGATAACATAAATATTCCTTTTAGAATGCAAACAAATGGAATTTTACTCGACAAATTGCCGATAGAATATCTGAAAAAAATTCAAAAAATTTTGATTTCTATAGATGGTGACAAAAAAAGAACAGACTATAATCGCGGCGATGGAACCTACGAAAAAATAATTAATAATATAAAAAAAATAAAAAGCGAAGGATATAATGGAGAAATTATTGCAAGAATGTGTATATCTTTTGCAGATTTATTTGAACAAGTTTTGTATTTAATAAAACAAGGATTTGATTCAATTCACTGGCAGCTCGACGTTGGATTTTATAAAAATGATTTTAATAAAAAAAACTTTGAAAAATTTGTTTCAGAATATAATGTCTCTATAAAAAAACTTATCGATTTTTGGATTAAAAAAATGGAAGACGGAATTGTGCTTAAATTATATCCATTCATTGGAATTGTAAATAGCTTGTTAAAAAATGAAAAAACGAAACTTCGATGCGGCTCTGGCCATTCGGGTTACGCCATAACAGATTCGGGAAAAATTGTAGCCTGCCCAATAATGAACTGCATAAAAAATTTCGAAGCCGGGAACTTGCAAAGTAATCCAATAAAATTAAAAAAGTTTTCAGTTGGAGGAGAATGTTTGGTATGTGATTATTTGGATTTATGCGGAGGAAGATGTTTGTATGCAAATAAAGCGTTGTTGTGGCCAAAAGAAGGAAGAAAATTAATTTGTAAAACAATTAAATTTTATATCAAAGAATTAAAAGAAAAAATGCCAGAAATAAGAAAAATAATAGAAAAGGGCGCAATAAAAGAAGATGATTTTGAATACGAAAAATATTTCGGACCGGAAATTATTCCTTAAATTTACTTTTTTTCTTTTTTTCTTTTGCGGGTTTTTTCTCATCTTTTTTTATTAGGGACTCTTGCAGGGCTTTCATCTGACTCGCCATCTGATTCATTTTAAACTGGGAAAATCTGGCCACTTCGTCATATTTATGCATTCTTCCAGAAATAATATTCAAGAGACTTGATGCCTCTAAATTTGAAAATGAAAATTTCGCTGGCTCAATGATTTCTATTGATGATGGCATAAAATCAAAAACAGTGTCGCACAATCTTCCAAAACTTTCATTTTCAAAATCTACTTCGGCGAAGCAGGTAAAAATCCCATTCGAATTTTCAATTTCTTTCGGATCACTGACAGTTGTCGCATTAACTTTTATGTCCTTGAAAGCCTTTAGCGCGCCAACATGTTTAGTGAGAGTTTCTTTGACGTGCTCAGGAGGACTTCCTGCCATTTCTACAATCATGATAGACCTGATCATTAATTTACCAAATAAACATCTTTTTTAAAACTTCTCCCAAATTAAAAATCCAATTACAAAAATTAAAAACAAGGAAAAAGCGTAAGGAACATACCTCATGACTTTCATGTTTTTGGATTCATATACTATATTTTCTTGGTAATCTGATCCGGTTTTATTTGGATTTAGAGATATCGTCATTTTTTCCTTCGAGGTATCACCCAGTTCGGGACTTTTATTTTCTAAAATCTTAGTTTCTTCCTCTTTTGCATTATTCGAATCTCCGACAACAATTTCAAAATCAAAAAACTCCCTTTTTTCTCCAAGCCTTAACTTTAAAATACCATTAAATTTGCCTTCTTCTAATATGGTCAACATTACTTCTTTTTTCTCATTCCCAATGAATTCTTTTAGATAATAATATGCTGATTGCCATTCATTCTTGTCGATATCAAATATTTTCGCAACATTTTTTTCATTTTTTTCAATCTCCACTTTAGCATCATAAATTCCCTCTCCTCCATTTAAATCAATTAAACATTTAAATTCTTCATTGACAGATACAGATTCCGGACAGTCAAAATCAACATCTAATGCAAAAATCATTGGCCCCATGAAAATCATCGCCAAAAAGGAAAAGCCTTTTATCATTTCATCCTCTCTAAAATATTTTGAACATTTGAATAAGCGATTTCTTTATCTTTTTTTCTTGCGATTAAAATTTCATTAAAAGTTTTATTATCAAGATACCACCTGCATTTTTCCTTTTCTTCTCTGTCCAAAGTTCCATTTGACTTGACTTCTACACCAATTATTTTATAAAAATCATTCATTTTTTGGAATGCCAAAAAATCAGGAAATCCCGTTCCAATTGTCATTGCCTTGGAAAACGGATTAAATTTTCTTTTCGCAGCTATGATTTGTTTTTTCTCCAAATCAATATTATTTATCCACTTTGTGACAATCCAGCCTTTTTCTTCCAAATCCTTTCTCACTCTTAATTCAAATTGATTCCCCGAAATTTTAGATTTTTTTCCTTTTTTAATTTCCGATTTTTTTTTCTGAACAGAAATTTTACCGGAGTTGTCCCATTCAGTGACGTATTCTTCATCCGAAGCCCTTTTTATTTTCTCAAGAATTTGTTCTTCATCCATTATAAAGTCAAACATAAATTATATATAAAATTAATTGTGATTAATATTCAAAAGCCCCAATCTCGGGAACACCAATAATCATTTTCCCATCAAAATCTTTAGTTAATCCAACATTTGTTCCTTTATCTATCGCCGGAGAACCCGACTGTAATCTAAAATTTGAGACGGGGTTTACAAACTTAGGATCGTCGGAAACGTAATCATCTCCGGTTGTATTGGTCGTTCCATCTATCAAGTTGTGAGAAATTATAAATGATAACGGAGAGTTGATTCTCATTTGAAATTGTGAATTTTGACTAAGAATATTATTTTTGATTATCACATTAGTGTAAATTCTATTTGATCCAGTTGAAAAAATTCCCTCCATTGTATTACCATAAATAACGTTGTTTAATATTTCTATATCTTTTAATTCAGGAATGGGGCCCTCTACCCAAAATCCCCCGATATTGATTCCTCTTTTTTGATTGTTATATATTATGTTATGATGTACCTTTATGTCTTCAAGAAGATGCCCGCTCTCGGAACCGACAACTATCCCATCTCTCGAATTATATATTTCATTATTATAAATTTCAATGTTCCGTGTGAGACCGTAAGTATCCACATATATCCCCATATCTTGGTTCAAATCGTGGATAATGTTGCCATATACTTTCCCATTTCGGGAACCCTCTTTTATATCAATGCCTTCTCCTCCATCTAAATTATAAGGGTCAGCCGAGTTTATCCATCCCGAACCGCCGTCGTGCACATAGTTATTTTTTATTTCGAACGTGTCAGTAGATGCCAAAGAAATTATTTCACCCCTGCATTGATTACAGTTTAACTCAAATTCATCGTCACTAATCGTTATATTTGCCGATCCTCCCGTTTGAATTCCCGGACCGCAAGTATTGTAAATATAACTTTTTTCAATATTAATATTATTCCCGAGAGATATTCTTATTCCATGAGTTTTTTGGAACTTGTCTTCATCATTATATACATTTCTTATCGTTAATCCTGAGATATTTATATAAGATTTTTCTCTTATGTGAAACAATCCCTGATCAAGGTTTATGTATACATTTGTTCCATCCAAAATAGCCTTTTCCTCCGGATATGACATATAAGTAATGTAATTCTCAAAGGTTCCTGATTTGGACGGGATAACTCTTTCATTGTAAATTCCTTCTCTGATGGCCACAATTTCTCCCGGATTTAAAACATCAGCAGCTTTTTGAATTGCATCAAATGCCCGCTTATTTCCTCCGTGGCATGATCTTGTCGCAGGGTTATAGTTATTGCAATCGGAATAAATATCACCATCAACATAATAATCAGCTTCAAAAAATTGTAAAACGTTTTCACAAATTCCATTATCGCAACTCTCTCCATCTCCACAAACACCGCAATTTCCACCGCATCCATCATCGCCGCATTCTTTCCCATCACAATTTTCAAAGCATTTTGTCAAAGGTCGGGGGGAATCGATTCCTTCATTCGGAATCGAAAATTTTTCGTCTGGTATAGAATGCAAATCTTCTTGTATTGAAGGTTCAATCTTCAATTCACTTAAAGGCAAGCCTCTTTTTTTGTTTTTAAAAACAGGAACAATTTTTATAGATTCTAATTCTCCTTGAATAAACTCGCTGAAATTCAGGAAATAAGTTTTTTTGCTATTTTCTTCTAAATTCTCATTCACAAAATGTCTTACAGAATTTCCATCGTCAAAAACAAACACCAAATCAAAACCAATAATATCAGCATCATCAGCGCCACGTTTTATCTGGATTTCAGCGAGTTTATTCTGAGAATCCCACGCAGTGTATCCTTCTTGAATTATTTCCAGATTTACCACTTGATTCATTTCTGATAAATCTGAAATTATCGGAAGAATAAAAACCCAAAAAATTGCAACCACAATCACGCTTATTAAAATTATCAGAACCGTAGCTATGACAGCAGAGACCCCGCCTTTTTGCATTCAGAATAAGGAGGACTTAATTTAAATAAACTTCGATAAATATAAAATCTAATCTGATTTTATATCAAATGGTTAAATTTAGGAATTTTATAACGTCGTCCGGGAAAATTGTTTTCGGCGGAAAGTCGGCTGAAAATAATGAGGAGCTTATTAAGCAGGTCAAACCGAATGAAGTCGTTTTGCATACGGCAATGCCGGGAAGTCCGTTTGTTAATATTAAGGGAGAAGTGGCAAAAAAAGACATAAAAGACGCCGCGATTTTTTGTGCAAAATATTCTCAGGATTGGCGCGACAATAAAAAAGATGTTTTGGTTCACATTTTTAACGGAACAGATATTTTCAAGGACAAAAAAATGAAGATCGGAACTTTTGGCGTCAAAAAATTCAATACAGTTAAAGTTAAGAAGGAAGATATTTTGAAATTAGAGAGGGAGACGAAAGAAAATCATGAAACCTATTAAAAGATTACAACTTGGGAAAAATGGGCTTAGCCACGAATTTATCGGGCAAGTCAGAAAAGTTTTTGAAGATGAACAAATTTTGAAAATTTCAATTTTGAAATCGGCATGTCGGAATAAAAAGGATGCAGAAAAAATCGGAGAAGATTTAGTGGATGCCTTGGGGAAAAATTATATTTACAGACTCGTAGGATATGTCTTGACGATAAATAAATTCAAGAGAGCAATAAGATAGTTATTTTTGTTCAAGTAGAGCTATAAGACCCTCCGCTTCAGACCCTATCCTTTTTTTCGCATCTTCTGCATTAGCTCTTATTGAATTTATAAATTCTTCTCTTTTAGGGGATTCAAGATATACAACCCCTGCTTTTTCCAAAGCCCCTCTAACTTGGCAAGCCCCTTCTATTTGTTTTTTACTAGAAGCACTATAAAAAATTGTAATTACGCCGTTACTATACTCTACTATTTTTTTGGTAGTATTATTATCTACTAAAAACCCACCCTCTATTAAAGTCAAACCGCATTCATATACTAAATAATCAAGAACGGTCATTCTATTTCTTGACACAGGCCAAATATCTTTTCTTGCACTTTCACGCACATGACTTTCATTTCCCATTAATTATTTATATAGTCAATCTTTTTAAACTTTTTGTTTGGTATTACTTTTTAATTACGACTAATTTTATTCGCAAGTTTTATAAACTCTCCATTTTACTTCATTTTAGGCAAAGTTCCCAATTTGGGTTAACGATTTACTTCCGAAAGGAAGCCTTGTAAAATATGGCAAAAACAATCTATTCAAAAGATCCTGAAAAATTTATAGCAAATTTAGCTCAGAGCCTGAAAACAATGGAAGAATTCAACGCTCCCAAATGGTCTTTTTTTATAAAATCAGGAACATCAAGAGAAAGACCCCCTGTAAGTTCAGATTTTTGGCAAATTCGTGCCGCATCAATTTTAAGACAACTTTACATCAAAGGAGTTGTCGGTGTTGGAAAATTAAGAACAAAATACGGTTCGCGAAAAGATCGTGGCGGAATGCCTGCAGAATTCAGAAAATCTGGAGGCAAAATAATCAGGACAATTTTACAGCAAGCGGAGACTGCCGGGCTTGTAGAAAAAGTTAATAAATTCCAGCACGGAAGAAGACTTACAGAAAAAGGAAAAGCACTATTGGATTCTATAAACACAGAAGAAAAATCGAATATTAATTTTGAAGAAGTCAGAATTAAAAATTTGCACGAGTATGCAGAACAAGAACAGGAAACAGAAGAATCAGAATCGGAGGAAAGTGAATAATGGTAAGTCGAAAAGCAAAAATGAGAAGCAGTAGAAAAAGGCATCTCCAAAAAGCAAAATCGCAAACTAAATGGGCTCCTTTTTGGACAGTTTTAAAAAAATTCGGTAAGGGCAAAAGAGTTCATCCTTCGGCGATAACTCATGTAAAAAGAAATTGGAGAAGATCAAATTTAAAAATTAAACCAAGAACAACAAAGAAAAGTTACTTAGGATAAAATGGCTGAAGAAGAAAACAAAAACATTGAAGCAGAAAAAACAGAAACCGATGTTAAACCTGTTGGGGAAACTGAAGCAAAAAAGAAAGAATCCAAACCCGCCGTTGCAAAAGAAAAAAAGAAAACGAAAGAAGAAAAAATCGAACTCGAAAGAGAGTATATTATTCCATTAAAAAAACAAGTTCTAAAAGTTCCAAGATACAGAAAAGCAAAAAAAGCAGTTCGAACGATAAAAGAATTTTTGGCAAGACACATGAAAGTTGAAGATAGAGACATTAAGAAAGTAAAAGTAGACATTTACTTAAATAATGAAGTTTGGTTTCGGGGCATAAGAAAGCCGGCAAACAAGATAAAAGTAAAAGCAATTAAAAAAGGCGGAATTGTTTACGCTGAACTTGCCGAACCGCCCGAAGTTGTCAAATTTGCAATGGCTCGTGATAAGAAAAAGAAAGAAAGCGTGAAAGAAATAAAGGCCAAGGCTTCTTCAAAAGAAGATGTCCCGGTTGACAAAGAAGTTAAGGAAGAAGTCGCCGAACACAAAATAGATGAACAAGAAAAAGAAAAAGCAACTGTCGAAGCAGGTCTTGCAATGCAAAAAGAGCTCGCAAAAGAAATGAAACATACGGCAAAACCTGACACTCCAAGAAAAGAACAACTTGCAATTCACAAAAAAGCGACAAAGAAATAAGGTAATTTACTTTATGGCAAATCTAATGATTTTCAATGCTGTCATTAACATTAAAAACCTCTATCTCTTTTTTGGCTTATGACAACCATCAAAGACCTGATAAATTTTGGCGTGATAAATATAGACAAACCCTCAGGACCGACATCTTTTTCGATTTCTGAATTTATTAAGCGACAACTAAAGCTTTCTAAAACCTCTCACATGGGGACGCTCGACCCAAAAGTTACCGGAGTTTTGCCAATTACTCTCGGAAGAGCATGTAGGCTTGCGAGCTACTTAATTAGCAAAGAAAAAGCGTACACAGGAATTTTGCACGCTCACAAACCTCAAAAAATCGAAGAACTACAAAAAATAATCGATGAAAAATTTATAGGAGAAATTAAACAAATTCCCCCACACAAATCGGCGGTTAAACGAGAAGAAAGAAAAAGAAAAGTTTACAAATTTAAATTATTAGAAGCAACCGATGACGGGAAAAATTTTTTATTTGATTGCATAGTTGAAGGCGGGACCTATATAAGAAAAATATGTTCCGATTTAGGAGAAATAATCGGCGGGGCTCATATGGGAGAGCTAAAAAGGACCCGTGCCGGGATATTCGACGAATCAAAAATATATAATATGTTTGAATTCGAAAAAGCAGCCGGTGAATTTAAAAATGAAGACGAAAAAAAACTTCGGGAAATAATTGTCCCAGCAGAAGAAGTTATAAAAAAGATTTTGCCATTTTTTGAAGTAAAAGAAGAAGCATTAAAATCTCTTTATACAGGGAAACCCATTTTGGCTAAAGACATTATCGGAACAAGTAAGTTGATTCCAGGAGATTTTTTTGCAATTTTCCATGGAGATGTTTTTATTGGGATTTACAAAAAAACAGACGAAGAAATAATTTTTGGAAGAGCTCAGTTTATTAAAGATATTAAATGACTTCAATCGTTATTTAAAATATTGTGGATCAATACAAATTACACCTTCATCTCACAAATCCTTAAATAATTGACTTGTTTTTCTTCGATATGGCGAAAGAGGAAGAATCATCAGGGATGGAAAAAACTATTAATCAGGACGATTTTTTAAATGAAGCGAAAGCTTTTTTCGAAACAAATAGGAAAGAAGTTGGTAAAGTTGCAAAGACAGGAGGCAAAGTTGTTAATGTTAGTTTTGATGATTTCTCTGAATTTTCCCAAGGGTTGGGAGAACAACTAATCGAAAGACCGGAAGAAACCATCCAACTACTTGAAGTAGCGCTGGAAGAACTCGAATGGGCGCCAAAAAATGCAAGAGTTAGATTTATGGGCATTTCCCCGGATCAGGAAATTTTAATCAGGAACATAAGGGCAAAACACCTTGGAAAAATGATTGGGATTGAGGGCATTGTAAGAAAAGCTTCCGAAGTTCGTCCTCAAGTAACAAACGCAAGATTTGAGTGCCCCTCATGTGGAACAATTATTTCTGTATTACAAATTGATAAAAAATTTAAGGAACCCTCTAGATGTTCCTGCGGTAGACGTGGCGGTTTTAAAGAAATTTCAAAAGAAATGGTCGATGCTCAAGTTTTAACAATAGAAGAATCACCCGAAAATTTGACAGGCGGAGAACAGCCAAAGAGAATGACTATTTTTCTTAAAGAAGATTTGGTTGATCCACGAATGGAAATGCGAACAACCCCTGGCAGTAGAGTAAAAATTATTGGCGTCTTAAAAGAGATCGCACTTACTTCGTCTTCAGGAGCAGTCCTTACAAGGTTTGATTTGGCAGTCGAAGCAAATAACACAATTCCAATGGAAGAAAGTTTTGAAGATATTGATATTACCGAGGAAGATGAAAGAGTTATCAAAGAACTTGCTGCAGATCCCGATTTGATGACAAAGATGGTCAGGAGCATCGCTCCTTCAATTTGGGGACATAGCGACGTAAAAAAAGCCTTGGCTCTTCAATTGTTCGGCGGTGTTGCAAAAAAAAGAAGCGATGAAACAAAAATGAGAGGAGATATCCACATTCTTCTCGTTGGTGATCCAGGTGTGGCAAAATCGGTCATGTTAAGTTTTATAGCGGGTGTAGCGCCAAAGGCAAGATATATTTCTGGGAAATCGGCAACTGGGGCTGGTATAACGGCAACTGTTGTAAAAGATGAAATCTTGAAAGGCTGGAGTCTTGAAGCGGGAGCAATGGTTTTGGCGAACAAAGGAATAGTTTGTATAGACGAATTTGATAAAATGGATGATGAAGACAGGAGCACGATGCATGAAGCCATGGAACAGCAAACCGTCACGATATCTAAAGCTACAGTCCAGGCAACACTTAGAGCGCAAACCTCTGTTCTTGCTGCGGCTAATCCCAAGTTCGGAAGATTTGACCCAACGCAATCAATTCCAAAACAAGTAAATCTCGCGCCAAGTTTGATCTCTCGTTTTGATGCGATATTTATAATGCGGGATGTCCCAAGCAGGGAACGGGATGAATCAATCGCCGCTCACGTGCTAAGAGAGCACAAACAAACCGTAACCCACGATATTATAGAGAAAGAAATTTTGAAAAAATATATTTCCTACTCAAAACAAAAATACAGTCCGGCTTTGACAGATGAAGCCATAGAAGAAATGAAATATTTTTATGTGACACTTAGAAATCAGCCTACAGTCGGCGGGGTAATAAGCAAACCAATTCCTATCGGCGCACGACAACTCGAAGCACTTGTTCGTCTGGCAGAAGCACATGCCCGAATGCGTTTAAGCAAAGAAGTCCAAAAAGTAGATGCCAAAGCAGCCATTGATCTTGTAAGAAGTTATTTGTTGCAGGTCGGATACGACGAGGAAACAAAAACTTTTGATATCGATAAAATCAGTGGGAATTCAGCATCTCAACGAGGGAAAATTTCTATTGTAAGGGAAGCTATCGAGACCCTTGAAAAAAGGTTGGGGAAACTGATTCCTTTTGAAGAACTCGAAAAAGAACTTAGAGATAAAATGAAAGTCGAAGAAATTGATGAAGCAGTAGGAAAACTTTTGAAAGCGGGCGATCTCTTCAGGCCCAAAAAAGGTTATATCCAGAGGATGTAATTATTCCACCCCAATAATCCTTAAAAACCCCGGTCCATTTTTCATTAAATGGAACTTGCAGAGCAAAGAAAGAGGAATATAGCTTATAGAATTAGAATTGGCGACATTTTGAAAGGCAAGCCAATGATAGACGAAGGGAAATTTTTATATCTCGAACTCGGAGACAAAAAAATCGTCAGAGTTAATATATTTGCAAATTGCGTTGATAAATTTATCCAGGAAGGCGAAAAAAAATACGGTTCCCTGACGGTAGATGACGCTTCTGGGCAAATAAGAATAAAGTCGTTTGGCGAGGACATAGAAATATTAAAACAAATTTTGCAAGGAGATACATTGCAAATTATCGGGAACGTCAGAGAATGGAACAACGAACTTTATCTTATTCCTGAGATAATAAAAAAAGTTGATCCAAGATGGCTGCTCGTCAGAAAACTCGAAATTCAAAATCTTAGAAAAGACATTCCCCTGACAAAAGATTCTCCTGTGAAAGATCAGATTTTGGAAAAAATAAAAAAAGCAGAGGTCGATGGAGGTATAGATGTGGATACCATAATTATGGATGTCGAAGCAAATCCCGTAGCAATAAACGGAGAAATCAAAAAACTTTTGGAAGAAGGCCAAATTTACGAACCAAGGCCCGGAAGGTTGCGATATTTAGGAGGATAAATAAATACCATTCTTCTATAAACGAAATTCAAGACACAATACTGACTGACGGCGGATAAAATAAGCATATAAGTAATATATCTCCGCCACAATAATCCTTATAAATCTCTTTAATTTTTTTATGACATGATACTAAAACTCGATAATCCAAAATTGCTTTCTGATGCAATCTCAATAATTTCTGAAATCGTGACGGAAGTTCGGATTAAAATTCTTGAAGACGGCATGAGTATTGTTGCCGTTGACCCCGCTAATATTGCGCTCGTAATTTACAAATTGCCAAAAGAAAGTTTTTCAGAATATTCTTCAGGCAACGAAGTTTGGGGGGTAAATCTCGAAGACCTGAAAAAAATACTCAAGAGAGCATCGTTGTCTTCAAGCGTAGTTTTGGAACAGGAAGAAAACCGACTTAAAATTTCAATCTTTGACAAAGTAAAAAGAATTTTTACACTATCTTTGATAAATATTGAGAGCGAGGATAAAGATATCCCAGAACTTTCTTTCTCTGCCAAAGTCGAATTAAATTCAGTCAGCTTCTCACAGGCGATTGAAGACGCCCAGGTCGTAGCCGACTCTTGCATTCTTACAACAGAAGAAAAATCTTTTACAATTGAAGGGAAAGGAAGTTTGAATTCCGCACGGTCAGAATTTTCAGACATCGAAGCTGAAATTTCAGGCACATCAAGATCAAAATATTCTTTAGAATATATGATGAAATTCATAAAAGCCGCCAAAACATCTGACACAGTTGTTGTAAATTTTTCAAGCGATTACCCCCTAAGATTAGATTTCCCAGGAGAAAAAATGGGAATGGGTTTTATTCTGGCCCCAAGAGTCGAAAATGATTAAACTCCTCAAAAATTCTTTCATGTTGTAAGTTATTGTACAGCTTTCATTTTAAAAAGATAGTTTCATAATTGTTACATGGAAAACGAAAGATCATGGAGTATTTTTGCGATCATAGGTTTTATTCTAAGCTTTTTTGGCATTTTTGCAATTTTGGGAATTATATTTTCGTCAATTGGAATTTCTGAAACATCCGACCGTAAAAGAAGAGGACGAGGTCTGGCAATAGCAGGATTAATCATAGGAATCATAGTTTTTATTTTTTCAATTATAACGGTCATCGGCATTCTCGTTGCCATCCCAATTTCTGGACTTTTAAACCCTGGTACAATTGACGAGTCAAATATAAACGGTCGTGCAAAAATCACGGTATCAGGAATAAATTTCAATACAGATATAAACGAAAACAGGACAATTATCTTGGAAATTAATGGTATCGCGAACGAAATTCGAGTAAGTAAAAATACGAATCTCTATTCAACTAAAATCAATGGAGTATCTAATCAGTTATTTTTATGTGAAGGAATCCACAATATTGAACCGGAAAAATCCGGCGTCGATAACCGAGTTATTTTTAATCAGTGCTAACCCTATTTTGGGCATTCTCCTTCCGACCAATAAGAAACAATCTCGTCATGACAAGCCACACATGAATTGTCATATGTTTGAGCGCAGGGATATTTTACGCATAAAATATCTTGTTTAAACCAACCGCAAACCGGACGATATTCCATCACGCAAAATTCATCCACCCTTTGTTCATCAGTACAATAATTTTTTTCATCCCAACTTCGGATACATTCGCCCGCTTCTTCATCCCAATAATAATCTGCTGCAATAAAACATCCATATTTATCGGTCCCGTCTACTAAATTATTGCCCAAAGCAATGAAAAACAATATCATTAAAATCACACTAATTATCAATGCGATCAAATACTTCACTTTCATTTTAAAATAAATCAATTATATTATTTAAATTATTCTAAATATTTTACCTCAAAAGGAACTTTCGTGACCATTACCCAATCTTCATACCTAATTAATTTAGGCTGTTCATCTATAAGGTCTGGATGAGGGATAGAATAACAGGACGATAATCCGACTGTCCCAATGCTTAAAATCATTCCAAATAAAATTTTTTCAAGCCTCATGATAATTACGATGGCAATATTTTTTTTAAATATTTATATATTCAAAACATTTAAATAATAATATTACTAAATATGATAAAATATTACGGAGTAATACTATTGCAAAAGAAAGAATTTCAGCGACCGTTGAAAGAGATACGGTAAAAAAAATAAACGAAATTTTAAAAAGAGGGAATTTCAGGAACAAGTCTCACGTAATCGAAAAAGCGATAAATATGTTATGGGAGGGCAAAAATGAATAATAAAAAAGCTCAGCTGACAATTTTCATTATCCTCGCAATTATTATAGTTTCAGCAATAATAGTTTTTTTTCTTTTGATAAAACCTGATTCGGAAATTCCCCAGGAAATAAATCCAAAAACTTCGGTTCAAAAATGCGTCAAAGGAGCAATAGAATTGTCAATACAGAAAATTTTAGACAACGGCGGAATTTTGGGGTCAAAAAAATCAGTGCAATACGATGGAGAAAATTATACCTTCTTGTGCTACCAAGCCGACTACTATCTTTCTTGTTACAATTTATTCCCAATGTTAAACGAGATAATAGAAGAAGAAATAAAAAGCGACACAAAAACAGAGGTGCAAAATTGTTTTAATTTAATGAAGGAAGATTTCGAGGGAAAAGGATTCTCGGTTAGCGGTGGTGCGACAAATTATTCAATAGAAATCGTTCCCGGAGGAATTAATGTCAAATTAGATAAAAAAATGCAGATTTCAAAAGAAGAAAGCTCGCAAAATTTTGAAAACTTCGACACGAATATTATTTCTTCGCTTTACGAACTAATAAAAATCTCGAAAGAAATCGTGAATAGTGAATCAGAATATTGCAATTTTGAATATAATGGATTTATGCTTCTCTACCCAAAATTCAAAATCTGGAGAATAGAATACAATAACAATAGAATATACAAAGTAATTGACAGAGTCAGCGGCAATGAATTTAAATTTAGCGTAAGGAGTTGCGCGTATCCTCCGGGAATATGAAGAAAATAATTGTCGGAGCAGAATCCTTCTTGATGATAGTTTCAATATTTGCATTTTCTTATTTAATGTCAATCCCATCAATTTTGGCTGAAGAATTGCCCGGCTGTTGCTCCTTAAATATCGATGGAGAAAAATGCGGGACATCGTACAGAACAAATTGTGAAGGAGAGTTTGCAGAAGGTTCTTTGTGTTCAGCCACGTCTTTTTGCGAAAAGGGCTGTTGTTACAATTCCGACTTGGGGATTTTCGACAAAAATGTTTTGAAATCTGATTGCAAAAACGAATGGGTTCGGGATCCGAACTGTAATTTGCCAGGAGCTGTTCAGGGTTGTTGTGTTTTGGGAGAAACCACAATCTTTGAAACACTTGGGCAATGTGAGACAGATACAAAAATAAGGGCCATTGGCGCAAGTACTACAGTAGATTGGAGAAAAATTAACGAGCTCCAATGTTTGCAGCTATCTGGAACAGAAAAAGAGGGTGCCTGTGTGCTGGCTGGTGGAAACTGCAAGGTTGTTTCAGAAGTAGAATGTTTAAATTACAATGGAGATTTCAGCGAAGGATTTTTGTGTACCTCAAAAAAACTAAACACATCTTGCGAGAAAACAGACCAAACCACTTGCATAGAAGGGAAAGATGGAGTTTATTTTTTAGATTCCTGCGGTAACAAAGCGAACATTTATGACTTTTCAAAATTAAATAATCAGGAATATTGGGAGAAAATTGTCTCTCTGGAAAATTCTTGTTTGTTCACAAATGGGAATGCCAATAGCAAGACTTGTGGAAACTGCAATCGATTTTTGGGCGGAATTTGCGACTCTGCAACGTCAAATAACTTCAACGTCAATTCGGGTAATTTTTATTGCAAAGCAACATCATGCACATTTAAAGGAGAGACTTACAAAAATGGAGAAAACTGGTGCGTTTATGACGGAGCAGTAGGCAACGGCGATGATGTCGTCGGTTCTCGTCATTGGAAATATGTGTGCAACAACGGAGAAATACAAGTTGAACCATGTGCCGATTACAGGAATGAAATTTGCATTCAGAGTAACACGGCCGAGATAAACGGAACAAAAATAGAGTTCAGAAATTCCGCATGCGTCGTGAATAACTGGAGAGAGTGTATAAGTCTGAATTCGGAAGAAGACGGACTCCAAAAATGCGCAGAAACACTAAACTGCAGAATAGAAAAAGTAGATATAGCAGATAACTTCGATTTTGAAATTTGTACCCCAAAATATCCTGCAGGATTTGACTTGAAAAACGAAAGATATCAGTCCATCGCAAAATCGATTTGTGGGATGGCAAATCAAAAATGTACAGTTGTATACAAACCAAAATTTACAGGTGGATGTGAAATAGAATATAATAAAGATTGTCTTAGTGAGGAATTCGGCCAGAAAATGAACGATTTTTGTCGGGGGCTCGGCGATTGCGGTGGAGAAGTAAATATTTTGGGAGAATACTCTGAGAATTATAAAATTACAAAATCTCCAAAACTAAGTCAATCATGGATAGCCAAATTAAAGGGATTAGCAACGCCCATCCAGGGCCAAATTGCAGAAGTAGAAAATTATGCAAAATATTTAGAAGCAGCAGGAGTAATCAAAACGCAGAATGAAGTAGAAAATTATAACGTTGACGAAGACCTTATGAAATTAGGAACTGGAGTTGCGGGAATTGGCTATGCGATGGGAGTAGTCGCGGTCGCTTCTTATTATGGCGTGGGGCTATCAACCCTAACATTAGAAGGCTTGGGCACAGCATCTGTCTGGCAATCTTCATTGGGATCAACACTCGCACCATTTTCTGGTGCTGCAATAGGCGCAGGGATAGGAATGATAGCAGGAATGTATCTGGCAAAAGTGTTAAAACTTGCACCAATGGGTTCAATCTTAATGTCAATAGGAGGTGGAATCGTTGGCGGAGTTTTGGGCTATGAGATGGTGTTGCAAACAACATTAAATCCAATTTTCTTTTGGGTCGGCGTTGCATTGATTGTTTTTTCTCTTTTTTTCGGAAGCAACGACTGCAAACCAAAAATCGTTGAATTTGAATGCAAACCATGGCAGCCGCCAAAAGGGGGAAGCAACTGCGAAGAGTGCAACGGCGACTCGCTTAAACCATGTTCCGAATATAGGTGTAGTAGTCTGGGTGCAGCCTGTGAATTAATAAATAAAGGGACAGCAGAAGAACTTTGTATAGATAAAAATCCGGATGATACAACTCCGCCAACAATCACTCCCCAATACGGGGTAATTTCGGAAAACGAAAAATACAATCAAATTACTGATAAAGGTTTCAAAATTTCTTCATCAACGAGCGAATGCATAGATGCTTATACAGATTTGGAATTCGGAATCCAAACTAATGAACCAGCACAATGTAAGTTTGACCTTCAAACTAAAAATTTTGAAGACATGGAATTTGATATTGGAGGGAATAATTTCTTATATAATCACACAACTATATTCACTCTTCCGGACCCAAGTCATGGGCAAAGCCAAGGGGGAAACTGGACAGGCGAACTTGATCTTTATATAAAATGTCAGGATACTCACGGACACGAAAATCCGGATTTTTACACCATAAACCTATGCGTGAAAGAAGGTCCCGATAAAACACCGCCAAGAATAAAATCCTTAAACCCGGGAAACAACGAACTAATTAGTTTCGATAAAACAGAGACAAGTTCACAAATAATTACTAATGAACTTTCAGAATGCAGGTGGGATATTGCAGACAAGGACTACTCTCTTATGTCAAACCAAATGATTTGTGACAAAGATTTATTATCGCCATCTTCGACGCTTGGGTATATGTGCAGTACAGCCTTGGCGTTAGCATCAAGCGAAAATATTTTCTATGTAAGATGCATAGATCAGCCATGGTTAAATGGGACAGGGAATGCGAATACACAAAGCTTTCTATATACTTTAAAAAAACCCGGGAACAAAATTGCGATTGATGAAGTATTGCCAAATGAAGACTTCAAAAGTTCGACAACATTTTCCTCAATTGAATTACAAGTGAAAACTTCGGGTGGCGGGATTAGGCATATATGTTCATATTCATTTTCTGGCTATGAAAAAACAATCGAATTTTTTGAAACAGGAGAGTCAAATATCCATAAACAGCCGCTTAATGTAAGATCAAGTACAAACAAAATTTTTATAGAATGCACGGACGAAACAGGAGATTATGCACGTTCCGAAACAGAATTTAAAATTAACTTTGACAGTTCATCGCCTCAAATTTCAAGAGTATGGAGAGGGGAGAATACCCTTAATTTTATTACAAATGAAAAAGCAGAATGTAGTTATTCAGAAAAAAGTTGCCTCATGAATTCAAATGAAAAGACAACTCAGTTAAGCGAAACTCATAAAATCGAAATTTCGACAGGCAAAAATTATTATATTAAATGCACAGATGAATTCGGAAATACGCCGACAGGATGTTCGTTGATAATTAATCCCGTCTAAATATTTATAAATAAAGCATGGTTGAAATAAATATGGCGAAAAAGGGGCAGATCACGATTTTTATTATATTGGCGATTTTAATCGTTTCCGCCATCCTCGTTTTCTTTTTATACGTAAGACCAACATTTATTTCATCAGGCAACAAATTAGATTTCGAAAATTGCGTTCAGCAAACTGTAGAAAAATCAATTTTAAAACTTGAAAAAAATGCCGGATTCGTTAACTCAGAATTTACTTACAATTATAAGAGCGAGGAATTTACGTATCTTTGTTATACTAACGAATACTATAAAACATGTACAATACAGCAACCTTTTTTAAAACAACATTTCAGCAACAAATAGAAAAAGATGTGACGCAAGAAATAAATCTTTGCTATGAAAATTCTTTGCAAGATTTAAAAGACAGAGGTTATTCAGTAACATCAGGTAAATTGAATTATTCGATATTAATTAACCCCAGTGTCGTTAATGTGAATATACAGTCTCCTACGACAGTTGGCTCAAACAAATTTTCAAGGTTTAATGTACAAATAGCCTCGCCTTTATACGAAATGCTTATGATATCGACAGTGATTCTTCAGTATGAAACATTTTACGGAGACGCCGATGTGGACTCAATTATGTCAATCTACCAGGATTATTATATTGAAAAAATAAAAAGAGACGACGGGACCACAATCTATATTTTAAATAGTAAATCTTTTGAAAATAAATTTCAATTCGCAAGCAAAAGTTTGACGTGGCCTGCAGGATATGTCGGATGAAGAAAAAATTTGTTACAAGTTTTGAACTAACTATTTTGCTTTTTTCAACTTTTGCTTTTTCATTTTTAATTTATTCTGCAGACAATGTTTCCGCAGATACATCTTTGTCAGAACCAACAAGTTGTTGCGAAAAAACAAAGGATGGCGCTTTTTGCCTGAATACTAACGAAGATGATTGTGCGGCAAACTACAAAATCTCTCAAACTTCATGCGAAACAACATCATATTGCAAACTTGGAACCTGTTATGATTCAGACGAAGGAATATGTATGGAGAACACGCCCCAGAACATTTGTGTTTCAAGTGGAGGCACATGGGATGAACGAGAATTAGCCGAAGTCCCACAGTGTCAACCCGGATGTTGTATTATTGCAGATCAGGCAGCATTCGTTTCGTTAGTCAGATGCAAGAAACTTTCAAATTTTTTCGGCGTGGAAAATAATTTTAAGAAGGATATAAATTCAGAAATCCAATGCATTGCGACAGCTCAATCGCAGGATATGGGCGCTTGTGTTTATGAAAAAGATTACGAAAAAATTTGCAAATTTACAACGAGAGCTGAATGCAGCGCGCCAGAAACCATCGAAAGTGTGAATTCATCATCTTCGGGAAAGAAATTCTATAAAGATTATTTATGTTCGGCCGAAGAATTAAATACGATTTGCGCACGACAAACTTCGACAATATGTTATGGAGGGAAGGTTTACTGGGTAGATTCATGTGGCAACAGGGAGAATGTATACTCATCAAATAAAGATAAGAGTTGGAATAGAGGAAGAATAGCCGAGCCCGATACAATCTGCTCCCCAAATTCAGGGACAAACAAAAACTGTGGAAATTGTGATTATTTTCTTGGAACAAGATGTGCAGAATGGGATGGCTCAACAGGAAAACCATCAGGGAGTGAATATTATTGTAAAAAAACAGAATGTGTAGATAGAAACGGCGATAAGAAATTAAATGGAGAAAGTTGGTGTGTTTACGATGGAGAAGTCGGGAATGGCTTGGACTCAGTTGGTTCAAGATATTTTAGAGAAATTTGTGTTGACGGCCAAGTGAAAGTTGAGCCATGCGCAGAGTATCGAAACGAGATTTGCCTTGAAGGTTCAATAAAAACATCCGAAGGAGATTATTCAACAAGCGCGTGCAGAGTAAACAGATGGCAAGATTGCATATTACAAGATGAGCAAGAAGATTGTCTGAATATAGATAAAAGAGATTGCTTATGGCTTCCCTCTATAACAGGAATTATCCTTGGTTCTGCGAAATCCGATTCTTCAAAGCAAACCGGTTTTTCAAACCCAACAGCAGGAGAGACAGTCTTTTCAAACCCAACAGCGACAGGCAACGTAATTTCGCCGATTACAGGAGAAATTGCATGGGGCGGGACAGAAAAAGAAGATGAAAAAACAATGACAACAAACCCTGATGGGATTTGTGTTCCAAACTATCCCCCCGGATTAAAATTCTGGGAAGGAACAATAAATCAACAAACTTGTGCCCAGGCAAGCGCAAAATGTATAATTAAATATGAAAAAGGAATTCTTGATGGAAGTTGGGAGTGTATAGAAAATTGTGAATGCGAAGACGAAGACTGGGCCTTGGACGTAAATCGGGTTTGTGCAGCTCTCGGCGATTGCGGTGGATACGTAAATTATTTAGGAAAATATACGGATGATGGATATGAATGGAAATCTGACAATGACAAAAAAGAATTTTCTCCAAACAATATAAATAAAATTAGCGGAGGCTTCACGGGGATGGTTGCAGGATTTATCGATAAAATAATTATAACTGGGAATACACTCGCCCAAACACCAACCCCTGTTTCAGGAATTCAGGTAGCCGAAGGAATCGCTGCAAGGTCATCAACACTAATTACAAAAGAAGCTGTGCAGGTCGAAGTCGTAAAATTTGCAGAAATGGGGCCATTTTCATCCATGCCAGCCAGAGAAACAATCCTCATCGCAAAAGATACCCCCATCACCCTGTCCGCTAACGGCGGAACATTCGTTTCAGGAGATAAAGTTTATTCTTTAACTAATGCTCAAATCGAAACTGTGCGGGGAGCAGGAGGTGTTGGGCAGCAAACAAGTAAACACTTTCTTTCAGGTAAATTAGGTTTGGAAGCGGGGGGGCTTCCTGATGCTCTTGCAACGGGTATTCAGTGGGCAGCGGTTGCATACGGAGCGGGTTATTTAATTGGAAGTCTATTTGGGATGAGCAAACAAAATACCCAATCTCTTTCAACAGCAATGGCAGCCGGTTCTTTCACATGGCAAAGTCTGGCTACATATAAAGCCGTAAATCTCGGATGGTTCAGTGCAAATCCATTTTTAACAGGGTTGGGCGTAGGCGCCATTGTTTTCATAGCAATGTATAAAAAATACGAAACAAAAACAGTTTCATTTGATTGCTTGCCATACCAAGCTCCTTCTGGCGGAAACGATTGCGAAAAATGCAACGATCCAACTCTCCCATGTTCCGAATACAGATGTAAATCACTCGGTCAGAATTGCGAACTCGTAAATATCGGGACTAAAGAAGAAAAATGTGTAAACATTAATCCGCGAGACGTGAATTCGCCGGTGATAAAACCAAACACAGAAGAACTAACAGATGGCCATAAATATACAAATATAAAAACATCTCCTCCTGGCCCGGGATTCAGTATAATATCAACCAATAATCAAGACGGATGTTTGCAGGCATTTACACCATTAAAGTTTGGGATTCAAACTAACGAACCAGCACAATGCAAGATAGATTTTAATCACACAACAAAATTCGATGACATGATTTCATTTATGGGCGGGAGCAATTTATATTCCTACAATCATACCGAACAGTTTTCACTTCCAGGAGCAAAATTATTCGAAAATTCATCGTTGATACTTCAAAATGGAAAAGACATGACTTTTTTCATAAGATGCAAAGATAAAAACGGGAACGAGAATTCAGCAGAGTACGCAGTAAATCTATGTGTTGACCCAAGCCCCGATACAACAGCTCCCCAAATAAAAGCAACGTCAATTGAAAACAATGGATGTATTGCAGAAAATTACGATTCCGTGGATGTAGAATTTTACGTCAACGAACCTGCCGATTGCAAATGGGACTTTCAGGATACAAGTTACGAAAACATGGGAAATGAAATGACATGCTCGAATGAACTATATCAGGTAAATGCAAACTACTTGTTTACATGCAAGACAGAATTAAGTGGCATAGCACGAGACGGAACCAATTTCTACGTCAGATGCCAAGACCAACCCGAAAGCGACATTAATGATAGAATAACAAATAAGGAAAGTTTCGTATTTTCCCTCAGAGGCAGTACAGAATTAAAATTAAGTTATCTGATGCCAAACAGCACGCTTTCCGGATCAGTAAATCCCGCTCCAATAGAATTGTACGCCGAGACCGTTTTTGGCTGCAATAACGGGCAATCAATCTGCTACTATTCGACAACAGGAGACGAAGACGATTATATAATGTTTTACGATACAAACAATGAAGATGGGATCAGCACCCAAAGACAGGATTTAGCTTCAGGCGACCACAAATACTATATTCGATGTATCGATGCAGGGGGGAATGTTGTGGAAGACATGATTAGATTTAATCTTGATATAGACACAAGTGCCCCAACAATAACGAGAATTTACGAAGAAAATAAAAATTTGAAAATAATCACAGTAAGAAGTAGCGAGTGCGCTTATAGCTTCAACAACTGTGATTTTAGCTTTGAAGAAGGAGTCGAAATGCCATACGCAAATTCAACAATCCACGTCGCAGAATGGAACAAAGATAAAACATATTATATAAAATGCAGGGACGAATTTAAAAATGAAGATGCAGATTGTTCGGCAATCGTAAAACCGAGCGATAATTTTTTATAAAATGAAAAAAAAAGCACAAGAATCCATTGGGATGTCATTCGGCGTAATTTTTGCAATTTTTTTAATAATTATTTTTTTGCTTGTAGCTTTCTTCACGATAAAACATTTTTTAGACATAGAAAAAACTTCAAAAGTTGGTTTATTTTATCGTGATTTTCAGGAATCCGTGGATTCAGCCTTTATCAGTCAATCAACAGAATTTAATTTTGAAATTAATCTTCCTCCAAAGATAGAAAAAATTTGTTTTGCAAATCTTTCAGCCAAAATAACTGGCAATCAGGCAGATTATAAGGAACTGGAAAATTATGATATTTATGAAGCGAATGTTTTTTTAATCCCATCGCAATTTGCGGAAAGCATGGAATACAAATTAATCAATCATCTAAACATTACAAAAATAATTGAAAACAAAAATCCGTATTGTATTCCCGTCTCTCAAAATATATTAATAAAAAAAGACTTTTACGACAGGTTGGTTAGTGTAGAATAATTAATAAACTATGCCTCCAATATTTTATTATGAAAAGAGGTGAGTTTAATTTTGTCTGGCTCTTCGCAATAGTTGTGGGCGGATTGATTTTATTTTTAGCTGTGTATGGCGCCACAAAAATAGGAGACACCAAAAAATATCAGACAGACAGTGAGATAGCAAAACAAATTTCAATTTTAACTGACCCAATGCAGGCAGGTTTTGCCGAAGGAAGTTTCAGCAAAATGACTTTCAAGCAAGAGATAAAAATAAAAAATCTTTGTTCAGTCGGAAATTTTGGAGAAAATGAAATTTCGGTTTCAACAAAAACAAACAACAAATGGAATCAGTTCGGAGCAGGAACAATAATACCAAATAAATATATTTTTTCCGCGGAATTAAACGAAGGAAAAGAATTTTACATTACTTCAAAACCATTTAATTTTCCTTATGAAGTAAGCGACATGATATTTTTGACTTCAAAAGAATATTGTTTCTCTAATTCTCCTGATGAAATATCCGAAGAGATAAAAGAACTAAATATCCCAAATATAAAAATAGAAAATTGTTCTGGTTCAGAAATAAAAGTTTGTTTCGGCTCATCGGCAAACTGCGACATAGTAATTTATGGTACATGTTTATCAAACTGCGATTCTGTTTACGAGGAAGGTGTTGTAGAAAAAAAAGAAGAAATAATAAAATACGTAGACAATTTATTATTGGCAGCAATTTTTTCAGATAAAACGGTTTACGATTGCAATATCAATAGACTTTTGCAAAGAACATCTTCAATTGCAGAATTATATAGCGAAAAGGCAGATATCTCAAATGCAAGAAATTGCAACACCAATCTCAAAAGCGACTTGTTATTTTGGAAAGATTTCACTGTGAATTCAACTTCAGACGAGATTATTTCCCTTAATATTTTATCAAAAAGCTTACAAATTAAAAATGAAAGGGAATTATGTAAATTATGGTAAGAGCACAAATGAAAATTCAGCAAATGGCGTTTATGATTTTGGCGGTTTTTTTATTTTTTGTTCTGGTTGGTTTATTTTTTTTAGCTATTCAATTTCGGGACATAAATAAAAATGCAGATAGGATGCAGACAGAACAGGCAATATCATCATTAAAAGTAATCGCGGACATGGCCGAGTTATCTTATGATTCAACAGACACATTAACAATAGACGAAGATAAATTAAAGATAATGTCAACCAAATTTTCTGAAAAATATAAAAACTTCTGGCCAGTTGCCTCAATCAAAATTTACATAATTTACCCATCGTTCAACAAGACAATCAAATGCCCAGAAACGAACTGCAACTATTATGAGATTTTAGACAACGGACAAAAAAACATAAAAGAATATTCCACTTTCATTTCTATATGTAGCAAAATAAATAATTTCGGGGTTTATGATAAATGCGGAATAGGAAAAATAGTCGTAGGAGTCAAAATAAATGAAAAATAATCACAAAGCCCAGCAGGAAATGGTCGGTTTTGTCTTGATAGTCATCTTGGTAATTGTAGGAGTAATGGTTTTTTTAATCCTTTCATTAAAATCTCCCGAAGAACAATCCAGCTCAAATGTTGATAATATGCTCGGAGCGATAATGAAAATAACGACAGAATGTGCCATTGTTTTCGAACCCCAATTCGAAGATTTGCATGATTTATTTGAGAGTTGTTACGCAGGAAAAAAATGTGCGAATCTAAACATCGACACCTGCGAATACCTTAATAAAACGCTCCAGAACGTTTTTGCCGATATTATAAAAACCGAAAGCACAATAGAATCATATCAGTTTGACTTTTTAATTAAAGAAGGAGATAGTTTACTTGAGATTAAAGAGGGAAATTGTTCGGGAGAATTTTCTTCAGCACAAAGAAATCTTGGAAATTCTGCGAATTTGGTTGTTAGATTAAAGATTTGTAAATCAGATTAAATATTAATAATTATTTGCAAACTATCGACTGAAAGCACGGGCCTCAACGATTCTCTTTTCCCCCTTTTTTCCGAAATGAATTCTAAAAATCCAAATCGCTCAAGAGACAAAACGTCTTCTCTGACAGACTTAAAGTCCCTTCCAAGAATTTTTGCAAGAGCATAAATAGAACAAGGATTTTCTTTTTTTAAAATATATAATATTCTTGATTTTTCATTGCTTAATAAGCTTCGCAACATTTTCACATCAGAAAAATCATGATCAGTCGATTTCCCTATAAATTTTGAGACGAAGTTTTCCTTATTTGCATTTACTTCAACGTATCTAATTTTGGTTTTTCTTATTTGTGCCATACATATTCTTATTTAACCATATATATAAATACTATGTTTTTATTATATATGTGTTTTTCGACCATATATTTTATATATATTTTTTTATTTTTTTTTAAATCGTTATCTTAAAATATAATAACAAAAGATTTATAAATAAACCATGAAAAAAGTTGGTTTTTAACTAAAAATTTATGGCAAAGTTTATAAACTATTTTCAAGATAACTAAACAAGCGTTATTGTTTATCAATAATGCATTGACTAGTCAGTGTTCATACAGGGACCCTAGTAATAACAAACTTATAACGCTCCCTAAGTTATAAGAACCGGCCAGGCTATTAGAAAAGTTGAACGCGAAACTCGCGGCCTTGAAGAAGGCGGCTAATCTGATAGTGCTGAAAGGAGGTTAATAATAATGAATAATATATTTAGAAAAGCTATAACAGTTTTAAGTAGTGTTGCTATGGTAGGTGCTACAATAGGTGCGGCTGCTGCTGCTTCCTATCCAGACCCTTTCGTAGGAAGTACCGCTGTTGTTTATGGTGCCAATGCTGCTCCTTCTGATTTCTCCGCTGCTACAAACATAGTTGCTAATTTGAACTCAGAAAATGCTGGTTCAGTTTCGCTAACTGGTGGCGAAGGAGTAACTGAAGATCAAATTCCTCTTGGAGGAAGTATCGTTTCAGGAAAAATTCCTGCCACAATTACAGATGCAAAAGTTTCAGGTCTTCTTGATACGAAGATTAACTGGGACGATGGAGATGGAACAGGAGCTCAGGACTACAATATACAGGAACAAATTATCCTTACTGCAACAGGCATCCAACTGAATACTACTTTAGATGATAATGAGTATGCAGAAAAGGTTGCTTTAACAAATGATAAAGCTATAGAATACAGATATGTATTTGACGATGCTTTTAATTCAACATTTGTAGATGCAGATGCAGACACTCTTTACTTAGATCTTTTAGGAAAGAGATACGAAGTTAGTGCTATGACCGCTTCAAGTCTTACAGTAACGACTTCCGAAGAAGTTTCTCTTGCAATCGGTGAGAGCTACACTTACAAAGGAAAGACATTTACTGTAGACGATGTTTACAGCGATAAGGCACAGGTTAATGGAGAACTTATATCTACAAGTTCCTCGAAAAAAATCGATGGAATGCGAGTTTATGTTTCTTCGGTAGGTTACCACTCTAACTCTCCAGAATTAAGTAAAGTAATTTTGAAGATTGGAGAAGATATTAGTAAAACCTATTCCAGTGGAGAAGAATACGTTGGAGAAGACCCAGATGACCCAGAATGGGTTTGGACTTGGTCAAATCCAGGCGTTGCTGCAGGATACATAGGTGTTAAGTATAACTATAAACAAACAAGAGATACAGATGATGTTGTCTACGCTGGAGGGAGTTTTATCTTTCCAGAAAATTATGCTGAAGTAAAATTCGAAGGTCTAACAGACGTAGATTATAAAGACTATAAAGTCTATTTTGATCTAACAGAAGATCTTTGGAATAGTACTGACTTGACTTCTACAGCTACTGTTCAAGATGCCCCTGTTTTAATCATCGAAGCGCTAAGTGGCGAGAAAGATGCTATTAAAATATCTGGTAATGCAGATGTTGGTGGAGGAACGACAGTAAATATCGAAACAAATAAGATTTATCTTAGATGGGCGGTAAATCAATCCGCTACAGAATCGACTGAAGACGAAGTAGGTGTTGGGGTAGATAATTTTGGTGGACTTGAACTCTTTTACAGCGATGTAAATGGAGATGTTTCATCATCCATAAAACCAAGGTTTGGTGCACGTTACAATTCAACTGCAGTAGCAGGAACTATATCTGAAGTAGATTTGGGAGATTTAATCGTTGGAGATACAGAAGTTCAAATTTTAGCTACAGTTGCTGATAGTGATTTGAATTTGACTTTCATCGATGACGGTGCTGCTAACTCAATCCAGGTAGATGTGGGAGGTGTAAACTTAACACACGCTACTGGCTCTATGAAATGGTTAGGTGGGAACACTGAAACCACAAGCAAAGAAATTGGAGAATCTACAGATATTAATGTTACAGCAGGAGGAGTACTAACCTCTATCGGGACCTATGATAATGATGTTATGACTTATAACGGGCTTATCATAAAAACACCCGAAGCAAACGCTGACGATGATCAGGTTATAATCAGTGTTCCAAGCGACAGAGTATACGGTATAGTATCGGTACTCGCTGGTGGAAGTGCTGTTGACGGCGAAACAGGAGCTTTAGTAGTTAAGGACTCTGAAACTTCAAAAATAACCGGTAAAAACTTAATCGTTGTAGGTGGTTCAGCTATAAATGCTGTTGCTGCTGATTTATTGGGTTCTGCTTATGCAGGTGAAGCTTTCGCAGCTCAAACTGGCGTTGATGCAGGTAAATTCTTAATCCAGTCCTTTAATAGGAATGGGAAGACGGCTCTGCTTGTAGCTGGTTATAATGCTGCTGATACAGAAAAGGCCTCGCAATACTTGCTTAACAATGCAGTTGATACAACTGTTGGGAAGAAGTATGTAGGAACTTCTGCTACTGAAGCTACTCTTGTAGTTCAATAAATACAAAAGATAGGAATTTTTTCCTTTCTTTTTTTCTTTTTTTCTTTTTTTTGAAAATATTTATAAGTAAATGTTTTTTAAAATAATAATGATTAGAAAAATAAAAAATCAAAATGATATTAAAAAAGCCAAAAGAAGAAACCAAATAATACTTGGGATAATTTTAATTTTTATATTGGTTGGATCAATGCTTCTGGTTGATAAAGCAGGGGATTCCAAAGACGAAAGCAAGACAACAGAAAATGGGGTGGAGTTTTATAATATAAATGATGTTTGGCAAACACAAATCGGCCAACAGGTTTTCGCGTTTTCTTATTTGCCTTCAGAATTAGATATTGAGGCAAAGGGAGTATTTTCAATTGCAGATTATTATAGCAAGCCTATCTATTTCAACGACCTGAATAATGAGGGAGCGATAGAAATATTAATGAATATCGGAAATTTTATTCAACGATATCAGGAAGCCTGTGAAACAGAAAATTGTGAAAAAAACTTGCCAACAAAAACCTGTGAAGACATTTTTTTTATTTTCAAAGAAGGAGAGAATTCGTCAGTCTATAAAAAAGATAACTGTGTTTATATTACAGGGGATTCAAAAAAGGGAGCCGATGCATTCCTATATAAAGCTTTAAATATTTAATTTTACAACTATCAAAATGGCAAAAAAGACAAAATCCAAAGAAAAGAATGACCAAAGGGATAATGATAGAACCGTAAAAAAATCAATTATAAAAAAAGAGAATCGTCAACTCGCGTGGTTTATTGCAATAGTAATAGTCGGGTTTATTATTTTTTTTGGAATATATTTGTATCTTGAAAAATCAAAAGAGCCTGAAAAATTTAATTATATCGGGGTAGATTGGACAGTGGAACCCTATGAAGATTTTACAACGTATCATGCAAGATTCCAGTCTTTTGCTCACGAGAATTTAACATATAATTTATATCTTAGAAATGACCCAAGAGAAAACAATGTTTCGGTTGATGGTAATTTGACCTATTTTAAATATGGAGGAATCCTTGCTTTTTCTCCAGAGGTTGACGAGTGTCGAGAAGATGTCCCGATAGCGACGGTAGCTTTTGCAAGTTTTTTACAATCGGTCGTCGGGATGAGAGAAGTGATTCCTGGGACAACGGACTTTGAAGTTTACCAAGAAACTGGGAAAGTGTTTACAGATTGTTCAATTTCGAATAGAGTTGTTTTTATAATACAAAAGGGGAATGAATCCTCGGTCGTACAATCTCCAAAGAATCCATATTGTTACACGATAACAATCAAAGATTGTGAAGATGTTCTCCCAATAGAAAAATTCATAATAGAAACAATGCGAGAACGAAATAATAATTTAGAATAATCTTATTTTTTCTTTTCTTTAAATTCATTTCTTATATTTAATAAAAATTTTATATCAGAATAAATCGGAACAGAATTAATCCCAAAAAGTTTTGTAACAAAAAACCAAATGGCAACTACAAAAACTATTGAAACAAGGTGCCACAAAATCCAATGAATTACATTAAAATAGAAGCTGTTTGCTATTGCTATTAAAAAAACTATTCTTGAATAATTTAAAAATAATAAAATAGCCGAAGATACAATAAGCGCCAGCATTCTTTTTTTTGGAGAAATATCATTCGTTGAAAATATAAGTAAAAATAACAGAAAAAAAGCAGAACCCGCAACACAAGCAGGTACGATTTCGATATTAAAATTTGCCATCTTGATTACATTATCGATAATAAAAACATTCGTGAACAAGCCAACAGTTTTTGAAACCAGAAAAAGAGTTGTGGGCATAAGAATCTTATAAAAAATATACAAATTCCCAGCACCAAGAAGAAGAATAAAAAAGTATCTGGCAAACATTCCTATTATTTTTTTAGACTGATAATTCATTAAGATTTATAAGAAACGATATTTAAAAACTTATCAATAAGATTCCTTTGTTTTTCTTGTTACTTTAATAATCAAAACTATCAATATCAAAACAATTAATACACCGATTCCGATTAACAAATATAGGGATAAATTATCTATTCCACTAAACAATCCAGAACCTTTGCTAATAATTACCGAGACTGGTTGTTCAGAAGTTTGCCCATCAGATACAGCTTTAATCTTGAATGATTTAACGCCTTCACTATTAGGCAATAATGAAATTAAAACCTCAGCAGACTCTCCTGCTCCAATCGTCAAAAGAGAAGGATCTATTTCTTTCAATTCTGCCCATGATTCAAATTCAGAAGTAGAAATAACAAAATTTTTTTCTTCGTCAGCATTATTTTTTATTGTCACGCTAATAATCAAATCGTCTCCAACCTTTGCTTCAGAATTTAATTTCGCGTTTATTGTTGGTTCAGGAGATTGGCAACTTAAAACTTCAAGTCTTAAATTAAAATCCCTGTCAATATCTTCTGAAGTTTCATCGTATGAAGTTATTTCCCTCTCGTCCCCGTCGTTATAATCATAATAAGTTCTGACCAATAAATCGTAAACATTTTTTGATAACTGATCAGGAAGATTGAATGTAAAAGTAATTTCCTTTTTCTTTCCCGTCTTTAAATCCGATATAACCTGACTTTCTGAAATGCCAAGCTCAGAATTTTCTAACACAACCAAAACACTATCTTCATCATCCGAACCAAGATTATAGATATCAAAATTAGCTATGATATTTTGTTCTCCGCATGTACCTAAGATTTTTAACAAGTCACTTTCAGCAAAAACAGCCGGATCATCTTCTCTTATTATTTCAATCTCATGGAAATTATCTTCATTAAAATCGCTTGAACTATCAACACACTGCGTTTCCTCGTCATTCTCCGAGTATGCTTTTACATATATTTTATAATTACTTTCTTCTAAATCAGCAGGCAATTCCAAAATTTTAAAAAGAGCAAACTTAGAATCTTTTTCTTTTATTCTTCCTATATCAATTTCTTCTTCATCTAAATCAAAATCAGACGTAACATCATTATTGCCTTCATCTAAAATTCTTAATTCAACAATAACATCATCTACATTTTCATTTCTGTTATTATTTTCAATCTCAATCTCAATCTCAATGCTATCAAGCAGATTCCATTCTTCTTCATCGCCATTTCCTAAATTAGTTATATCAAAAGCGACTATTTCCAAATCACCCGTTTCCCCAAATTCACAAGTAAAATCATTATCTTCATTATAAATACAGGATCCATCATCAACCGTAGCAGAAGAATTGTAATTTATTGCAGAAGAATCAGTGCACCCAGGCAAACTTGTGTTCGCGTTATTTACAGTATAATAAACACTGTCGGTTGGGGTTCCCAATAATATATCTGAACTATAAACCTCTGCACTTAACGTTCTTGATTGTGTTGCTTGTGTAGATGGAATCACGAAGCTTACCTGAAAACTTTCATTTCCGCTCACCGTTTTATTCATTTGAACAATATTGGTTCCGGACAAACTCAAATTTAAAGTTTGACTTTGGTAACTGGAATTAGAATTATTAAATTGTACATTAAAAAAAACCGTATTCCCAGAATTGCCTGATATTCTGTTTGAAGTAGACTCGCCTGCACCAACAACCGTAATAGAAAATCCATTCTCGCTGGCAGCGCTTGCCAAACCCAAAAGTAGAACCAAACCAGCAAACAATACCAACGTTTTTTCTATCATGTTGTAATTTCATAATTACAATACTTTATAAAACTTTCTATGATTTTATAATTTGTTAAAATTAAATTTTTAATCTAAAATATCATTTTAAATTATTAAATATATCTCAAAAATATTTATTCAAATATCATCTCCCAGCCATTTAATTTATTTACAATTAACTTTAAAAACCACTAATTCCCCCTTAAGATATGGAAAAAAATTTGAAGCCAACATGGGTTAAGATGAAAGAATCAGATTTGAAAAAAATAATTTCAGAACTATCCGAGAAAAATTCTCCATCCCAAATCGGATTGATATTAAGAGATCAGTATGGAGTTCCAACAACAAAAGTATTCGGTAAGAAGCTGAAGAAATATTTGATCGAACTTGGCATAGAAAAAAACGAAGATCTTGAAAACGCAGAAAAAAAAGTTGAAAAAATAAAAGAACATCTTAAAAAAAATATCACAGACAGAAAAGCAAAACATAAAATTCAGAAAGCTCAAAGTAGACTTAATATAATGAAAAGATATTTCACAAAGTAAAAGTAATTAGGAGTTATAATGTTAAAAGAGGTTGAAAAATTAGCTTTAGAATTTTTAGAATTATCTAAAAATAAAACAATAAGAATTATTAGTCATTATGATACAGACGGAATTACATCAGCTGCGATTTTAATTAAAACTCTTGTGAGACTCGATAAAAAATTTTCCATAAAAATAATAAAGGGACTCGAAGAAGAAATAATTAAAAAAGAACTTCTAAGACAGCCCAAAGAATTAATAATTTTTAGCGACCTTGCTTCCGGGAATCTCGAACATTTTCAAAATCTAAGAGAGCCTATTTTTATTTTGGATCATCACGAAATTAAAAAAGAAATGTTAAACGATAAAATAAAAATTCTTAATCCTCATTTATCTGATAACCCCAAAGACAATGAATGCACAGGTGCGGGAATTTGCTATTTATTTTCACGGGCAATTTCACCCAAAAACAGGGATTTGTCTAAATTGGCGATAATAAGCATGATAGGAGACAGGCAGGAGTCCGAACTTTCTAAAATAAATCAACAGATAATTAATGATAACACAGACTTGACAATTAAAAAAGGAGTAGTGCTTTACCCGGCTACAAGACCCCTGAGAAGAACACTCGAATATTCAACTTCGCCTTATATCCCAGGAGTTACAGGAAATGGTATTGGCGTGATAGAAATTTTAAGAGAGACAGGAATACCATTTGAAAAAACTCTTCTCGAATTAAATGAGGCCGAAACATCAAAATTAATTACAGCGATAATGATAAGAAGAGCGAATTTTAGGGAAGAAAGCATTTTAGGGAATTTATTCATATTGAAATTTTTCAACACAAAAGAAGATGTGAGAGAAATCTCTCTTTTGATAAACTCATGTTCAAGATTGGGCTACAGCGACATAGCAATATACTATTGTCTTGAAAATGAAAATGCAAAATCAAGGGCATTGGATATATACACGGAATATAAACAAGAACTTGTTTCTGGTTTAAGGGCAGCCGAAAAAATGGACAAAATAAAGGGAGACGGATTTGTTATTTTAAATGCCAAAAACCAAATTAAAGATGTTATCGTAGGAACAATTTGTTCGATGCTATCATCATCAAATACATATAAAGAAGGAACAATATTAATAGGAATGGCTTACAATGAAGACAAAATAAAAATCTCAGCAAGAATTGTTGGACGCGAAGGAAGAAATTTGAAAGAAATTCTTGAAAAAACAGTCGTAGAATTTAAACTGCAATACCCCGGGACAAATGCAGAAGTTGGCGGTCATCATTATGCCGCAGGTTGCTCGATAGAAAAAGAAAAAGAAGAAAGTTTTATAGAAACCTTGAAAAAAAATTTAATTGTTTAATTAATCAGATTCTTGAAAGGCCAAAGTAATAGTATCAGACAGATTTCCCGTGTTTGAATCATAAGAGATTGTTAAATTTAAATCAAAAAGAATATTTTTTCCGGGAACAAAATATTTGCATATATTGACAGAAACCCCTTCGGATGGAAATTCGTAAAAATTATCAAGATCAAATCCCGAGGGAGGAACGCATGCGTTTTCGTCTATATTAGATATTTTGTATTGATAAGAAGAGTTCGTTCCTCCAATAAAGGTTGTAGCGTTTTTTAAGGAAGAAAAATTTAAGCTTAGATTTATGTTTCCTATGTTTTCAATGACAAACCCTGAACTAACGGGATCCCAGCTTCCATTAATTACATTCCCCATTGTGTCTATAATCGCCTTCGTCGCATTTTCACTTACAACTCCACTTCCCCAATCAACATTATCAATAGTAAAATTTACCAAAACTATTTGTTCAATGCTTATATTAATATTCCCCGTGCTGACGGATTTTCCCGTAATTTTTATTAAATCGTAAAGCGAATTGCAAGTCCCGACAAAAATAAATAAGCTGAAAATAAATATCATGATTGAAAAAACAAACAATATATTATCTTTTTTCATCTAAAAAATTCCTCCCCTCAGGCAGATTTTTTTCACACAAATTTTCGGAAAAGTCTTCTCTTGTATTTTTTTCATCGTCATCATCATCAATATAAAAATTTAAAACAAAACAAAAAAATAATAAAGAAATCGATAATATAATTAATAAAATTCCGATTGCTTCCCTCTTTCTCATTAGTTAAAGATGAAATAAAATTATATAAAGATTACTAATAATTTATTAATAACGGCTCCTTTTTTCTTCTTTGCTAAGTGGGGCTTTGTATTTGTATATATTTCTTATTTTCAAGATAATAAATATCAATACAATAATCAATACAATAATCAATATTATAAATAGCCAATTAAATTGAAATGGGAATTCTGTTTCGCATTTGAAGGGACATGGCCCTCCGCAATCAACTCCTAACTCTCCCTGATTTCTTATCTTGTCCGAACAAGTCGGGCACGGACCACATGGCCCTCCGCAATCAACCAAAAGTTCGCATCTCCCATCGTGGCAATTTTTTATTTTATCGTTGCAATTTGGGTTTTCCGTATAATGGCAGATTTGATATTCAAAGGGCTTCGGGATTTTAAAAATAGGATTAGTGCAATTATTTATATCGGAACAAGCTCTTATCTGAAAACCACAGGAACTAATATTGTATTTTTCTTGGGCGCAGATTTCTTTGGAATAATAGTAATCTTCCTCGGAAATTCCATTTATATCAAAAGATTTTTCAAGATTCTGGCAAACTTCCCAGTCTGGACAAACCCATGATTCAAAGCAATATTTTGATACTCCGCCGCCTCCCCCTCCGCCGCCTCCCGTTGAAGCTTCCGGTGCACATGCGACAATTCTAACAGATATATTCCATTCATGGGTCGCATTTAACAAGCCATCCGTTGCAATAATCTTTATTGTATGATTTCCGGAAACGTCACACCCAAATATATAACTAAAATTATCAAAAGACATATTTTCATTATGCTCCTTTAGCTGGTTATCGACATACCAATCTATATCGGGAATCGTTCCATCAGGATCATAAGTTTCCACATAAAAAGAAGAAATATTTGTTCCTTCAGATGAAAAGTTTCCGGAAGGAACGTAGTAAGTTATTTCCGGAGGACGATTTTCGTCAGTAACAGTAATCGTGAAATCATCACACGCAGATTCTCTCCAATTTCCTCTGGGAAAACATAAACTTATATTTTCATGAACAAAACTAATCCCTCGATCTTCAACGCAAACACGAACGGAATAAACTCCAATATGACTTGGTAGCGGGTTATAATCCATTATCCCGTAATAATTGTCGATAGAAAATAAATCCTCATCATTCAAAAAACTTATGTTAAATCTTAATCTTCCGTCAAAAGAGTTTCCGTCTTCTATGTCATTCGCATCCATTTGATGATAGAAATTCGAATCGTCTCCCGTGACCCAGACAGTTTGTGCCCCTATCCCGCTTAAACGAGGAGGATTATTAATCTCTATTACTGTAATATTGGTAGTGGTGCTGTCGACACAACATGAATCACTATAAAAATCGTTCACAGAAACCATTTCGGTTCTGGTCCCAATATGATTTTTATTTAGTGTCCCTGAGAATATTTTGAAAAGACTTATATAATTACCAGACTTGCCCAAAAAAGAAGTGTAAAAAGGATTCTTTGGAGAAATATCTGAAAGAAGGGTGTCTTCATCCACGTCACTTCCATTGAAGAAATATTCTAATACAGTTCCTTCACAGCTAAAAATTTCATCATCTATGTCACCTATAACCGGCGCCGTATTGGAAACGTTAACATAAAAAATAACTTCTTTTGATGCCCAATTTCCCGTAGCCGTTCTTGCTTGTACTTTCAATTTATTTTCCCATCTCGATGCGTTCAGGCTGCTATTTGGAGTAAAAGAGAATTCGGAAACAGGTGTGGTCCCATGCCTTAAATCATAAAGCGAATATCTCCATTCAGTATAAGCAATATTGGAGCTTACATTCAAATCAATAGGATATTCTCCTGGCTCGAAATTATAAGTCTCATTAAGAGGTGAATGAATGACAATTCTGGACCCATCCTCTATGGAAATATTTACATTGCCAGAAGTCGCCTTGCCGGTTATAGAAAAAGAATAGACCACAAAAAAGAAATTAACTAAAATTAGAACAATAAAAACCGTTTTCAGCTTCATGAAATAAAGATAGTCTTGATGTATAAAAAACTTACCAAATTCTCCTTCTCTTTATTTTGTTTCTCTTTTTGATAAAAAAGTAAAAAACTAAAAAAAGAACAACTAAAATAATAGTATAAAGATAAAATTCAATTTTTTCTTCTACGTTGAAAAATATTTTTTCAGTGTGACTTCTGCCCTCATAATTTAAAATCAAATCGGCCTCGACTCGTCCTCCTAATTTGGTGGAATCTATATAAATAGTCATGTTCTTTTTCTCCCATGGATCAAGCTCAATAAAAGGTGAAGAAAAATTATGCCCATGAAAAGAAATATTCGCATATAATTTTTCTATTTTTTTGTTCCAAAGATTTTCAATTTCAAAATTAAATTCCTCAATTGGTGTTTTGTTTAAAGTTTTCTTATAATCATTTACCTTTACAAATAATTCTCCAACTCTAAAAAAGGTTTCATCTCTCTCAAACGTTCCATCTTCATAATTAATCAGCGAAACAGCTCCGTATTCCCCCGGAGAATTTATTCTCAATTCTTTTTTAAATTGATAATCTTGCAAAATCGGGATTTCCATTAAATCAAAATCTACGCTGGTTATTTTTTCATCATCCAAGAATATTTGCACGATTGGGCTTATTTTTATTGTTGAGTTTCCTAAGTTTTTGACATTTAGAAAAACAAAATTTGTTTCTTCGATATTCCCATCGGGGATGATTAATTTGGATTCAATATATTTACCAGGGTAGGGAACGAAAATATTTATTATAGCTCCGACATCAGATGAAATTCCAATCCCGCCTTCGCCTGGTAAAATTTGTTTCGCGCCTATTCTTATTTTATTTGACCCCGGATTTTCAATTTTTTCTGGTAATTTTATAGTTGCAGTTACATTCTCGCTTCCGAAAATTTTATACTTATTCAAGACAACATATTTAGAAAGTTCTCCCTCAACCGACAATTTCGAAATAACATTTTCATCAAATATAAATCTAAAATTAAAATCTTTTTCAATTCCAGCCTCAAAATTCACATCGTAACTTCCTGGGCTTACTCCCGAAACAGCAAAAACAGATTGTGTAAAAAATATAATTAAAACAAACACAAATCCCGCCTCTTTTTTCATCATAAAAGATATCGCAATGGGTTTTTATTCATTTTGATATAAATGACCCTGCCAAGAATCGAACTTGGGCCTTGTCGAAGTCAACGACACGTTCTGCCACTAGACTACAAGGTCATTAAATTTTAATTTAAATTAACTTTAAAAATTATCTGGTGACTTATTAAATTTAAAAATCTAATGACTCATCTTCCCACCCTTTACCTTCCCCCAATTATTGTCGAATAAAACAATGTCAAAAAATTTTGGATCAAGTCCGGCAACGCTGCACATTTCTTCAAAAATTTTCTTCGGCAATAATCTAAGTTCATTATAATAATTTTTCAGGGCAGAATATTTCACATCAAATCCAAATTGTATTAACCCTCTTAATGAGGGAGAATTAGTCTTGGAAATAATCATATTCAAGAATTTTCTTTGTTCTCCCGTTGGAAATTTTACTCTCATGAGAACAACCATCTTTCACAATATAAAACTTTTTCCTTCTTTGTCTTGCACGTAAAATTCGATAGTATTTCACAAGGTAAATTTTTGTTTAAAATTATTATTGATTTTCTGCCAGTCCTTTTCTTGACCTTATCTTCTGAATAACTTTTTGCTGTAATTCATTAGGTAATTTCTTGAATGTTTGACTAACGAGACTTGAAACGCCACGGCCTTCTGTCGCACTTCTTAAATCACTTGTCCATCCAATCATTTCCTGAACCGGGATTTCAGCCTTGATTATTACAGTAGATGCTTCTTGTTCTACATCAATTAAGTTTCCTCTTTTTGAAGATACCAACGATGTCACTGTTCCCATAAAGCTATTTGGAGCTTCAATCTGATGAACCTGAACAGGCTCGAAAATTGCAGGCCCCGCATTTGCGAATGCTTCTTTTATTGCTTCTCGGACTGCTGGGTATACTTGAGCAGGACCTCGGTGAATCGCATCTTCATGAAGTTTCATGTCGACAACGCTTACTTTCATTTTAAGGCAAGGTTCTCTCGCCAATGGTCCCGCATCAACAACTTGCTCAAACGAATCAAGTAAAAGTTCTATGACCTCTCCAATCTGGACAATACCTTTTGTTTTATCGAGAAAAACACAACCTTTGTAAATGTCTCTGTATTGTTGAGCCTCATCTCTTGAAATGCCAAGTCCGACAAGCGTTTCGTCAAGCGTTTTATCTTTTTTCTTGATTCTTCCGGATGGTAAAAGTTTGTCTGCAATCGCTTGACTAATAGAATCTTCAAGAGGCTCAACTGTCATGAAGAAATCATTGTGTTTGTTTGGAGATCGTCCCACAGCAGGTTGGGCATTTGCCTTCGCCACGGATTCTCTAAATACAACAATCGGAGGACCCATTTGGATATCTAATCCTTTTTCAGTTTTTATTCTGTTTTCAATAATTTCAAGATGCAGCTCCCCCATTCCCGAAATCAGTGATTCTCCCGTCTCGTCATTAATCTCAATTTTCAACGAAGGATCTTCCTTGCCGACTTGTCTTAATATTTCAATTAATTTTGGCAGGTCCTGAGTTTTTTTTGCAGCAATGGATTTTGTGACGACAGGTTCAAACAAATGAGTGATTGCCTCAAAGGGTTCTATAGGATTAACAGATATAGTTTCTCCAACTTCCGATGCTATTCCGGCAATTGCAAAAACATTCCCTGCTGAAATTTCTTCAACCTGTTCGGGCTTTATCCCATCATACACCAAAACTTGCTGAATTCTTTGTTTCTTTCTTGCTAAATTCATATAAACTTCTTGTCCGACTTTGAGGGTTCCGCTAAAAAGTCTTCCTGCTGAAATTTCTTTTCCATAACGAGGGTCTATGACAATTTTTGTAATGACAAACGCCGGCTCGCCATTCGGATCACACGAAAGCAATTGTTTTCCTAATTCTGATTCCTTGTCTCCCCTCCAAATTCTCCCGATACGATATTTTTGCGCCTCCAAAGGACTCGGCAAATGTTTTACAACTACATCCATCATCGCATCAAAGAGCGAAGCATTTTTCCATACCCAGTCTTTTCTTTCTTCTTCAGATTTTGTTTCATCATAAATTTTGTAAATATCGCTGAATGTGATTCCTTTTTTTTTCATAAATGGGATTGTTAATGCCCAATTGTCTCTGGCCGATCCGAAAGCAACGCTTCCATCCATGACGCTTACCTGCCATTTCTGTTTAAAATCATTTTCTGCAATTTGTGCAACAAGGGTGTTGAAACTGTCAATAATTTTTTTAAATCTCATCTGCATTTGCTCTGGTCCGAGTTTCAATTCTTTGATAAGTCTATCTACCTTATTTATGAATAAAACCGGCTTTACCCTTTCTCTTAATGCCTGTCTCAAAACTGTTTCTGTTTGTGGCATTATTCCCTCTGATGCACAAACAAGAACTACTGTTCCGTCGATAGCCCTCATAGCTCGCGTTACGTTTCCCGAAAAATCAACGTGACCAGGTGTATCAATTAAATTTACAAGATATTCTGTCCCAGCATATTCATGAACCATTGTAGCATTCGCAGCGTCAACAGTCATCAATCTCTCCTGTTCATCTGCATGTTGCCAAGTTTGCATCCCTGCATCAAGATCACCTGCATTTTTCGCTGCAATTTTCCCAGCTGCCGCCAAAAGATTGTCGGTAAACGCCGTTTTCCCATGATGAATGTGCGCAGAAGTAGCGATGTTTCTAATATTAGCCTGATTTCTAATAATTCTCTTTATCTTGTCAAAATTTTTTTCTTCCGTTGCCATTTGTTAAACAAATAGATTAGATAAATAAATTATCAAAAAATGCTTTATAAATATTTGCGTTATTAATCGACGTTTATTCGACAAATTTTATTTGCAGGTTTTTATACAAATTCTTTTAAATTCTCACATTAGAGATTTTTATGAACAAATATATCTCTCAATTAATGAGAAAGGCAATCTATTTTGCACTCCCATTGGTTTTCTGTTCATGCGCCAACAATGGCTCATCCGACTTAAAGCCTTCTTTGCTCGAAAGAATTGTTACAAAAGTTTCTCAGTCTGAACCGCCGCAAATTGATGAATATCCCTCGGGTTATCAACGGGCATTGAATGATATAAGCACAAAAGAAGTTAATGAACCCGATAATTTTATGGACTTATTCTATCTGGAAGCATCGCAGGAAAATATTTATGGGGAGGATATAGATGATCCTCATTATGCCAAGGGATTAAAGCTGCCTCAAAAAATTTGCGAAGAAGCATTTAAAGATTCTGCCGAGGAAATGGTAAAAGATTATTTTAAAGGTTCTGCAGCTGAATCCACTTTCAAAAAAATATCAGAAGCAGAGTCAGATTGGGGGAATATTTCTTTTAAACCAGGGTTATATCATGGTGAGTTATATCTAAAAGGGTTGTTTGAACTAAAGGATTTAAAATTATTTTCAAAATCATTCGGAAAATTTGAAGCAGAAATCGGGACACTTGAATCAAGATTAAGATTTGTAAAGCCATTCGGTGGATTCCAATTTATCGCGGACTATCAGGTAAAAAACGATCACGAAGGTTTTATATTTGGGATAAGAAAAACAAAACGTAGCAAAAATTTTACTTCTGACTTAAACATATTCGCAGGACATGGAAGGTCAAGATACTCATTTGAAGAAAAAAGAGACTTCTCAGATTCGGATTTTTCTTTCGTTGCCTTTTATACTTTAGGATTTTAGTCTTGGGCGTGTCTTATAAATTACCTCGCTGCATCAGCAGCTTTTTCAGACTCATTCTTTTTAGAAACTGCGTAACTTTCTGATGAATTTTCGGCGGCGGACATTATTTCTTTTGCAAGTGATTCAGTTATTGTGGCTTTTTTATTAAATGCTTTGTCATAAGCGCCGTTGACTATATATCTTAAAACTAAATTTATTCTTCTTCGTGGTGAAATATCAACGGCCTGAGGATACCTCGCTCCACCATATTCAATTGCAGTTACCTCATCTCTTGGCGCACCATTTTCAATTGCTTTGACAAGAATTTTCAAGGGATTTTCCCCTGTTTTTTCCTGAATAATTTTCAGGGCGTCAATTAAAATTTTTGTGCACTTGCCCTGTTTCCCTGTAATCCAACCAGTTATGATTCTGTGTTTTTTACCTCGTGAACCCGGAACCTGCAAAAGATTAATCAACCTTTCGATAATATTCACGCCCGATTTTGTTGGATCCCACTTTATTCTTCCATGCGACTTCAACATTAACTTTGAATTTAGATTTATTACCTTTTTCAATCCGGGATCTTCGACTTTAACCTCACTTGCATCAAACAACCCGAAAATTTTCATCTGCATCATCTTATCGTTCTCCTACCATAAAATTATCATTTAATGTTTCAATAATATAATCATCTCCCGGTTCACCACCAAGATCAAGAATTATACTTTCAGACATTCTTGAATCTGGATTAGTTCTTGTGACCATAGCTGATAGCCCTTCGGTTCTATCCATAGAGTATTCGTAAAATAAAAAAGTCCCATCAAGCAATCTTGTTGCTCCAAGATAATTCTGTAACCTATCATCCTTTTTGTCTAAACTATTTATATCTTTAAATCCAACAACCTCTCTTCTTCCTCCCAAATAAGCATCTCTTTCGCCCATTTTATCTTCTACCCTTTTCGATCTTGCCTTGCCATAATCTATCAAGAGGCTGATCGTTTACTTTAATTATTTGGAATCTAACTCCCGATAAGTCGCCCTTTGTTCTGCCCTGTTTCCCACCAATTCTTTCAATTACGACTTCATCGTGTTCATCGACAAATTTTTGCGCTAAGTTTCCCGGGATGAATGCAGTAACTTCCTTGCCTGTTTTTATGAGTTGAACTCTGCAACACTTTCTCATTGCTGAGTTTGGCTGCTTCGCTTCTTTCTGAACCTTTTTTGTCACAATCCCTTTGGCTTGTGAACTTCGTCCGATAGGATCATATTTTAAACTAATTCCAAGCCTTTTTTTCTTATGAGGCAACTTGTTATCTCTAAATTTAGTTCTTGTTTTCTTGAGTTTTCTTGCATTCATCAATCCCATGTATAGATTAAGTGAAAAATTGCTTTATAAAGTTTATTATATATTTGCTGTCGGAAATTAAAATTTTATTTTATTAACGGTTTGCAGCAAGATTTTATTATCACAAATAATTATTAAAAGAATTTATCTACGCAATTTTTAATTTTGTTAACCCAAAATAATTCTTTAAAACATCTGAAAGTTCCTTTTCTCTTGTGCGATTCCTCCCGATAAGAGCAGCCTTACTTTGCCTTCCTGCATTTATCGTTATGGAACTATCTTTTACTTCAATGCTGTTAAATTCTAATGGTTCAACAACAGAACCAACAAACTTCGCAATTCCTTCCTTGTTGTCTTTTGCGGGCATTGCGACAATCTTTATTTTTTTTCTCAAAATGTCTCTTAATTTTTTTACATTTGTTGCATCTCTTCCTATTGCCTGAGAAACCTGGGCGGATGGAACAGCAAAAACGATTTGTCCGTTATAAACAAAACAATTTTTAGTTGAGACATTCGAAATTCTTGAGAACAAATTAATGTATCTCATCAGCTGCATATCTATGACGGTTACCATCTTATTTTATCGAAAAAACTTCGCATTCAAAATCAAGATTTAATTCCCGACTTATGTCTGCTTTAGGTTTTAAAACAACGAATTCTATACCTGCCTTTTCAAGTTTTTCAATTGTTTCATTTCTTGTGTCTTTGGCGATGAAAACATTAGAGATTTTTTTAGCATTTTTAATTGCCTGACGAATTCCAAAATAAATTTTCTTTTTTTCGATTGCTTCTTTTATTTCTTTTATACTCATCTTATTTTATTAAAAAATCTTTATTTAAATTTTGCTCTTATTCGGCTTTTTTCTTAGATTTTTTCTCTGCAAGTGAACCTGTCACTTTAACCAGCAAGCCAGGTAGTCCCGTTCCTACTGGGACAGGCTGGTTCAAGATTATATTCTCAATTACTGAGGCAAGTTTATCTTTCTTTCCCGTTTTAGTTGCCTGCACAAAGTGTTTTACAGGAGTTTCAAAACTTGCTCTTGCGAGTATGGAATTCTTGTCTGAAATAATTCCCATTCTCGTTATACCTTTAACAATTCCGGATGCGGTCATTGTATCTGCAACGAGCATCGAATGTTTCTTGTCAATATTTAATCCCTGGGATACAATTACTTTATCTATTTCATCAATAATGACTTGCCTTGCGGCCTCAATCCCAAACACATTATAAATTTCATAAATATCGTTTGTTGTCGTTCTTCTTGTGTCAACACCTTTAAATCCAAGTACATCTTTTAAATTTGAACCAGCAGTTAAAATGACAAATTCTTTCCCTCGCTTCACAATAAGCACTTGGGATATTTTTTTGACTCCCGTAAGAATTACGTCCTTAATTTTTTCTTTTGTCTTGTAAATATCTTTGAAGTTTTCCTTAGACATATCAAGCATGATTACCTCACCTTTCTTGGCAGCAAAACCCTTGTCATTCAAAACTTCAACTACTTTATCAATAGTAATGTGAGCTGTTTTAAGCGCACTTGAGTTTACATTTATTTTTATTTTTTTTGTTCCGAAATCTATTGAAATATCCGAAATAATTTCTTTTAATTTTACTTCTTTAATTTTTTCCGCTATTGATTTTGCATCTTTTTCATTATTAAAATCTTTCTCAAGATAAATTTCCATTGCCGGCGTTTTAGGAAGTTTTCTTGCATCCAGAATTTCAATTATTCTTGGCAAACCTTGTGTTACCTGCACTTCTGCAACACCTGCTGCATGGAATACATTAAGAACCATTTGCGTTGATGATTCACCAAATGATTGTGCAGTTACGACTCCAATTGCTTCGCCTGGAGAAATTTCTTCGTTTTTATGTTTTGTTGAAATGTCAATCCCATCGACGCCATACTTGAATTGAACGATATTATTTGAAGCATCTCGGACTGTCCCGTCATAAGCGACAACAAGATCCTGAAGCGCATTGGCAAGCCTTCTGTATAAATAACCTGACTTTGGCGTTCTAAGCGCAGTATCCATAAGCCCGTCTCTTCCTGTCATCGAACCAAAAAAGAATTCTTCTGGAGACAATCCTTTCATATATGAGCTATAAATAAATCCCCTGGACTTTGGCGATAAATCTTCTTTCTTGAAAAAAGGCAGGGTTCTTCCTGTGTATCCAAAATCAATCCTTCTTCCATTAAGTACCTGTTGTCCAACAGAACAAGCAATCTGTGTGATGTTTAGCATGCTACCTTTCGCACCCGAACCAATCATTTTAGCAACAAGATTATCTTTTGGAAAACCTTCTTTTACTGCCTTGCCGATTTGAGTTCTTGTATTATTTAGAACTTGTAAAATTTTTATTTCTCTGGTCTGTTCTAATGTTTTGCCCGGAATCAATTCAAGTTCTTTTTTATAATAACTCTCAATAATTTCTGCCGTTTCTTTTTCTGCTTCTTCTATTATTTTATCCGTAGTTTTTTTAACTTGTTGCGGAACCTGAAGATCTTCGATGGCGATTGTAAAACCATTTCTTGATAAAAACGTCACACCCAAACCAAAAATCTTTTTTAAAATTTCCATTGTTTCATCTCTCCCCATCTGAATATCAAGTTCTTTCAAAACTTCCCCTTTTTCTTTTTTGAATTTCTTAAAATTAATTTCACCCTCAATCTTTTTCGATAAAACCTTGCTAAAAAGTTCTGCTCCAGAATTTGTTTTGTTTAACTTAAATTCTTTTACACCAGATTGATAGAGTAATTGAGATGCATCTTCTTTATTGAATTCCATTTCGTGAATGAGTGATCCTCCGGTGATTGCATCATCAACGCCCCCCATTAAATTCATGTTATTTTTTGGCGAGAATAAGTTTGCGTTAACGTTTAGCAAAACTTTGGCTTCAGCCCTTGCTTCTTCAGTTTGAGGTGCGTGAATATTCATTTCGTCCCCATCGAAATCGGCATTATACGGATTGCATGTAGCAGGATGCAGTCTAAAAGTTCTGTAAGGCAAGACTTTCACAAAGTGCGCCATTAAAGAAGCCCGATGAAGAGAAGGGTGCCTGTTGAATAAAACAATATCTCCATCAACCAAATGTCTTTCAACAATATATCCCGGTTCAATTTCTTCAACTAAATCATCTCTTAAATCTTCAGTTATCCTTTTTCTTTTCCCATCTGTTCTTATAATATAATTTGCACCAGGGTATCCCTTTGCTTTTATAAGATCTTTCATTCTCGAAATATTTAGCGTGGTTACCCTTTCCGCGACTGTCAAAATTTTTGCAACTTCAAATGGTATACCAACTTCGTTCAGCTTTATATTTGGGTCAGGAGAAATCACGGTACGCGCTGAAAAATTTACTCTTTTACCTGCAAGGTTTTTTCTAATTCTTCCTTCTTTCCCCTTTATCCTTTCCGCTATTGTCTTCAAAGGCTGACCGCTTCTGTGTCTTGCCGGAGGAACTTTCGCTATAGAATTGTCAAATAAAGTTGTAACATGGTATTGCAATAAATCCCAAAGATCCTCGATAATTACTTCGGGAGCTCCCGCGTTAAGATTTTCCCAGAGTCTCTGGTTCGACCTGATTATATCTGAAAGCTTATGTGTGACATCATCTTCAGATCTTTCACCCGTTTCAAGAGTTATAGAAGGCCTTACTGTTACCGGAGGAACAATAAGCAAAGTTAAAACAGCCCATTCTGGTCTTAAAGTTTTTGCGCTTATTCCTAAAAGTTTCAAATCATTGTCAGAAACTTTAACAAGTCTTTCCCGAATTTCTGAAGGGAACAATCTTCGTTTCCCGCTTCTGAAAGTAGAGGGTTTTTCAAGTTTTATTTTTTCTTGAATAATTCCGCAATGAGGGCATTTTTTGCCGTCTTTCGCTTTTTTGATTCTTGCAATTAAATCCTTGTTCAAATCTTTCTCATCTTTGATTAAAATTTTTCCACACGCTTCACAAGTTGAACGCAAAACCAAATCAATTATTGGCAAATAATTTATATGAATAATCGGACGAGCCATTTCAATCATTCCTGGGTGTCCTAAACATTCTTTTAATCTTCCGCCGCAAGTTCGACATCTAACGCCAGGGTCAACAGCCCCAAGTCTCAAATCCATCAAGCCACCGTCGACAGGATAACCATCAATATCATAAAGTTCCGGAGTTACAATTTTTGCAACCGCCAGTTTTTTTATTTGTTCAGGGCTAAGTAAAGCAAAATTCAGGCCGCTAACTTGTTTTTTTATTGGTCTATTCATATTTATTTTTCAGTTCGAATTTAGTTAATAAATGTAAGGATTGAAGTTCTTCGACTAAAAGTTTGAATGCGTATGAAACTTCGACAGGTTCAACCTGGTTTGAATGGCAAAGACTGCAAACTCTTTTGTTATGGATTTGGTCGTCGATAACGATGCTCCCGCATCTCGAACAAATATTTATTACAACTTTGTCCGAATCGTATCTCTCTTTTAATAACAACGATGCTCCATGTCCGACGAGTGCTTCTTGCTCCATCTCTCCAAGCCTTAATGCTCCACCTCTTGCTCTTCCCTCAATAGGCTGTCTTGTAAGTAGCGCTATTTTTCCCGAAGCTCTAGAATGCATCTTATCAGAAACCATGTATTTCAATTTCAAGTAGAACATGTTCCCGATGAAAATTTTTATTGGCATTCTTTTCCCCGTGATTCCATTATACATTACTTCCTTTCCATTTTCTCTGAATCCTAATTTCTTTAAATTGTTTTCAAGACTATCAATTGTTTCACCTGAAAATGAAGATGCGTCAACAACCCTTCCAGATAATGCCGCGATTTTACCTGCCAAAACATCCATTAAATAACCAACAGTCATACGAGAAGGTATACCATGCGGATTGAACATTATGTCTGGCCTCATGCCTGAGGTTGTGAAAGGAATATCCATTTCTGGAGCGACAAAGCCCACGATACCCTTTTGTCCATGAGGAACCGAAAACTTGTCTCCAATCTCGGGTATCCTTAGTTCTCTTGTCCTGACCTGGACAGTTTTATTTCCTTCTTTATCCTGAGTTACAAAAACAGCATCGACAGTTCCCTTTTCTTCCTGCCTTATTGATGTGGAATTTTCTTTCTTTGTTTGTATCGAAATCTCCCTTGCTTCACTCAAAAATTTAGGAGGACTTATTTTCCCGATTACAATTTCTCCTTCGTTCAATTCAGCTTCAGGATAGACAATCCCATCATCTTCTAAATACCTGTAACTTTCTTCAGTTCTATAACCAGAAACATCTTTGCTTGGGATTACTATTTCATCTTTAAGCCCACCCGCATAATTTAATTCTACCGAGGTATAAGGCCTGAATCGCGAACTTCTTCCAAGCCCCCTTTGAACCGAACCTCTGTTTAAAACAGTCGCATCTTCAAGATTATAACCCTCATAAGGCAAAACCGCCAAAATAACATTTTGCCCAACTGGATGAACATCTAAAGTATCGTAGATAAAACTTCTTACTAACGGTTTTTGCGGATAGTGCAAAAGAGAAACATCCGTGTCCATTCGAACTGGAAAATTTCCTGCGTATATTCCAAGCCCCTGCCTGTAAGCCCTTGAACCACCTTTAACCATACGTGCCGGAGGATCATGATCTCCGAACGGAATTAACGAGACACTGACCCCAAAACAATCAATTTTATCAACTTCAAGATGAGTATGGTCTTTTGTAATATCGTTTTCATCCAGAACTATATAACAATCATCTTCTTCGGATGCATCAAGATATTCGATAATTCCTTTTTTGATTAAATCTTCCCATGTCAAATCTCCTTTTTCAATCAAATCTAAATGTTCTTTTTTTAATCTCGAAACTCCGCCATCCAAAATAATTAAGGGTCGCATTACCCTTCCTTCCTCGGAATTTAAAAATATGGTATCCAAAAATTTCTCGAATTTTACACTCATTTCAATTGGCAACTTTTCATTTCTTCTTGCTTCTTTTACCTGTTTCACAAATTCGATAGCATTTTCCACAACGCCAATAAATCTTCCATTGTAAAAAACATCTATCTCGCCCTTGTCCTGAGTCATTCCTGAATCATGCAAAACGTTTAATATTTTTTTCTGATCAAAATTAATTCTTGTTGAAATTCTGGCGAGCAAAGCAAGATTTTTTCTTAAACCAATTTCTGTTCCTTCAGGAGTTTCAATCGGACAAAATCTTCCGTAGTGCGTTGGATGAACAGTTCTTGCGGGAAAATTTTCTTGTTCTCCAGGAAGTGTTGAAGTCACTCTTTGAAGCTGTGAAAGAACCGCGAAAGAATTATTATGGTCCATATTTTGAGTTACTCCGCTTCTTTCTCCAATCCAGGCGCCCGTTGCGATAGAACTTTCTATTCTATGTGTAAATAGTGTAGATTTGGCAATAGTTTTTATTGAGTAAAATTTTCTTCTTTTCACAGTTTTTTGAAGCGAGTGTTGAATTTCTCTTAAAAGTATATTCATATTTACCCTAAATAAATCCGAAAGCAAATCACCAGAAAGTCGGACCCTTTTATTTGCATAATGATCCTTATCTGTCATCGAATCCTCGGGATGTTCTTTTGCGACGTAATATTGTTTGATAAATTTACATAAAGTTTTTGCTTTTTCAATTCGCGAATCTTTATCAAGACCGATGTGCGGCAAAAAGTAAGAATCAATCCTTTGTTTTACTCTGTCAAGCATTTCCTTGTTCGTTCCCTGAAGAGCGCTTTTTTCCGCTATCCACATCAATGCCTCGTTGATGCTATTAATGTTTGCGAATTCGTAAAGATTAACAATAAGATTGTCGGTTTGTTTCCCAATTAATTTGGCGATTTCAGCATCGCTGGAAAGTCCCAATGCTTTAAGTAATATTACTGCAGGAATATCCCTGAATCTCGAAAAAGAAACTTCTAATAATCCATCTGAACCTTCCACGATAGAAATCGGGATTTTGTACGCGCCTCTTTGCGAAAATAATCTCAACATCAATCTTTTTCGCGTTTTTTGGAATTCAATAAAAGTTTGGTTCGAGGCCAAATCTTCTGCCATGATCATGGCTCTTTCGTTGCCGTTAATTAAAAAATACCCACCTTGATCCTTTGGGTCTATATAATTTTTTATTAATCCTTCTTCATTCATGCCATTTAAATTACAAACCTTGCTTTTGATCATTATAGGAATTCTCCCCAATTGGACTTCTTCTGTTTCTATCTGCCCCGCATAATTAATTGCCATTTCAATCCAGATTGGAGCCGAATAAGTTAAATTTCTAAGTCTGGCCTCAGCTGGCGTGATAAGTCTCGTCGAACCGTCAGACTCGACGATGTCGGGCCTGCCAACACGAATTTTTCCTAATTTTATTTCAAAATCTTCATTTGGCAAGGAATTAGAAAGTTCTGTCACGATTTCCTGAATTCTATTCTCTATAAAATCATTGAAAGACTTTATATTTGACTCTACAAGCGAATGATTCTTAAGAAACTCTTTGACTAAAATATGTTTTGCCATCAAATCACCACGCGATAATATATCTCATCTAACCTCTCTATTTTTATTACATCACCTTTTTCACAATCTTCTGGCAAGGCAGGATCTTTCTGAGAAATTTTAGGAAGTTGGGCGAGGGTAATATTTAAACTATCTAAAAGTTTTTTTGTTTCGTCAGGATTGAGTTTTGTGTGCTTTGGTTGGGTTACGTGCATCTTTTAGAATATTATCACTTTAGATATAAAAAATATCAAAAATGGCTTTAAAAATCTTTTGGTTTTTATTATTTTATAGTGGTTCGAGGAGAAATCGAACAAAAATTAAGAAATTATTTTGGGGTAATTAAAAGTTTCACAATTTCATAAATTTCATGATGGATGTTTTCAATCCCAACCGAGCCATCTATTAATTTACAATTTTTAAAACTTGCAATTTGTAAATAAGCCTCTCTGACTCTTTTGTGATATTTTAAATCCCTTGATTCTATTTTATCTCCTCCAGTATCTCGTCTTGCTCTTCTTAATCCTTCTTCGGCGTTAATATCAATAATAAAGGCAAGGTTTGGGTTGATTCCCAGAGTTGCAATTTTACTTATAGCCAGAATTGATTCAGCACTTATTTCTCCACCAGCGCCCTGATAGGCCAAAGTTGAAAAATAATTTCTATCTGATAAAACAATCTCTCCTCTGTCTAATGCAGGCATAACTAATTTTTCTATTGAGTGGCACCTACTTGCAGAAAATAATAATAATTCCGTTATTGCACTCAATTCTTCTTCTTGCTTATTAAGTAATAATTCTCTTATCTTGTCTCCAAGTGGTGTTCCTCCCGGTTCTCTGATTCTTGTAATACCATATTCTTTAGACAATTTATTATAAAGTAGTTCACATTGAGTAGTTTTTCCACAACCATCACCACCTTCTATAACTATATAAAATCCGCCTGGAATTTTGAGATTCATTTTTCAAAGTATTTTTTTGATTCTGTTTTTATTGCTTCAGGAAGTCTATTTAATAAATATGAATTTTTATTATCAAAAGAGATAAGCCCTCTAAAGGCTGGCAGAATTTTTAATCCTTGTCTAATTTCTTGAAGAGCTATAGTCCTGTAAGAATCTGCGCCTGCGGGCTGACATCTTAATTGTGCTTGATAGAATAGCTGATTAGGATCCATTGTTGTTACGTGATGTATTAAGTTTGCCATTACGGGCGCATATTGAGCCGCTGAATGCATACCTTCTGATTTCAAATCATCATGCAACCTTTTTATTTCTTCCAATAACTTTTCGAATTTTTCTGGCAAACCTTGTCCGGTCAAAGAAATTTCTTTAGGCATATGATATCCAAGATAAGTCCCATAAGGAGAAATTTGTTGTCTATCTCCTCTCTGTCTATGCAAATCTCTGTACGCCCCAATATCATAGAGTCTAGAAAAGGTAAGGGATCCTATTTCGGTTGTTTTTATATTTACTTCATATGGGTTTTTGCCTTCAAACTGGCTTCTTGCGATTCTTGCTCTTTCTTCAGTAGATAATTTTGAAACAAATTCCTTTAACTCTGTCAGCGTTCTTCCTTTCTCAACGCTAAGCAATATACTTGCGAGTACCCAATCTTCAATATCAGGTGTGAATGCTATTATTTTTGATTCAATGGGATAGTGTCCATAATTTCTGGGTAATTCATATTTGCCAAGTTGAGATGATAAAACGCGAGTTCTTTCCGGTATTTGTTCCATAAATTCACTTCTTTCTCCGTATCTCATTAGATATGGAAAAATTTTAGAAGCCTCAGCTTGCGCAGCTTTCCCAAGCATCCTCATTTCTGCAAATTCTGATGATTGCCATTCAGTTAACATATCTTGAAACCTTCTTGCGCACAAAGTCATTCCAAGTGAAGTAGTAATATTTTGTGGCAACAAAGATCTTGAAACATCAAAAGCTTTTTCTCTAATTACTTTTTCCCATGACTTATCAGAAATTCTTGCGTTTGTATTTCCACTTAATTTCCTTATTTGTTCGTCGGCATCCGTCCTTAAATCTATATATTCTTTTTCCATCCAAGTTATTACTTTTTCTTTAGCTTCTTCATAAAGTGAAATTAATTTTTTCCCAAGTTCTTGAAATCTGTCTTCAAAAGGAGTTCTTCTAACTTCAAAAGGAGTTCCTAAATTTTCGATACTAAAAGGAGTTGCCCTAGTGGATTGCTCTTGATAAGCACCTTCTCGTGCTGTCTCTAAGAATTTTGTAGCTCGTTGACTCACTCCCTCAAAACAAATTCTCACAGAAGCAGAATCTCGGAGTGATGCGTGTCCGTAATCAATCCCCCAGTTTACTATAAATTCGCCCGCTTTTTTTAAGTGAGAAGTCATAAGATCAGAAGCGTCCGTTCCTGATCTTATCGCTGTTGCAATTTCTTCCAAGGTTTTTGCAGAGGGATCTTTTTTCGGCATATCTCTAAGAAGTTGCAAAAATCTTTCTTTTAGTGTTATATTGCTTCTGGCGTACTGTCCCATTCCCATTGCCCATAGTTCAACAGGGAGCGTATCTTTTGCAACATAAACATTCGAATCTACGTTTGTAAAAAAATATTCTAAAATAGTTCTTTCATCTGAACTTAATTCACTAGCTCTTCTCCCCCGAAAATTTCCAATCCCACTAAATCCAGATAAGTTATCATCAGCTAATTCACCTGTTTTTAAAATCATTTCTTTGGCAAGGTCACCATATTTTTAAAGACTTATTTAATTTAAAATATATTTTAGAGTTTGTTTAAATTATGGCCCCGACGGGATTTGAACCCGCGACACCTGGATTAAAAGTCCAGTGCTCTACCAAGCTGAGCTACGGAGCCTTGATAAACTTGAGATTTGATGATTTAAAAAACTTCTGAATTAGTAGAGTACGTGCGATACCAACGTTGAGCTTGAGCAAAACGCTTCGAGCAAAAAAATAAGAAGCCCGATGAAAACAAGATTTTGTGAGATGCATTTTGCGGACCAAGAGCCTTGATAAACTTGAGAAGAAGTAATTTAAAAATTATGTATAGGCAGTATATACATACTTCCAATATCGAACAATTAATAGAAATTATGGAGCTTAACTATAAAACGGTCCCGCTTTTACTCCAACTTGGCCGTAATGGAAATTTCTTTGATTTTTCCCATATTCGTCGAAAACTTTTCCAATAACTGGAGACACAAGAACTCCCATCATAGGTTGCCATGTTCTGAAAACAAAGGGTACATTTTCATAAACAATCGGTTCAAAAGTAATTGTTCCGAACCACCGCGGATCAATAAAACCAGCATGGTCTCCTTTAACATCACCATATCTTGGGTCGATAGGTCTTGTTACCATTAATAAATCTGGAGGACAATGTAAAATTTCTGCACTTGATGATAAAAAGAATTCGCTAGGATCTACTACAAATTCATCGCTTTTAATGCCATCTAAACTAATAGGTTTAAAAAATCTTTCGAGACGATTTGTTTTACCTTTTCTAATATCAAGAATTTTTTTGGTTTTTTTAGCTACATATGAAACGACGCCGGCATCATTTGGAAAACTGTTTGAATAATGAAGGACAATCGCATTGCCACAAAAATCAATTTTATCAAGCGGGGCTTCGTTTCCTTCTCTGTCAAAAATCATATTTACCAAAGGAACTCTTTGACGATTTTCTAGAACGCCTATTGTAGGATTTGGACGCGCTCTATATTTTAAAATATAATCTATTATATCTTTTGCGCTGAATTGGATTTCCTCAAAAGGAGCATTTGCAAATCTAATTTGATTAAGTGGCATATATGGAGCTATTTTCGTTCTTCCTCTTCGGCAAGTTATTTCTGCCGAAATCGGTCCGCGATATCCTGCAGGAATCACATCATACGCTTCCGGACAATCATCAGCTATTAATCGAACATTTATTCCCGCACGACCAGATCTACTTTTTGGATTAGAGAACCCTCTTTCTTCGGGCGATAGGTTAAGTCTTTCAATATAACGAACACGATAAACAAACCCTGGCTCCAAAATAAAACCATCTGTGAGTTTTCTTTTTTCTCCTTGATTTTCAGAAAAACGATCTGCTCTATCGTTCACATAAACTTCATTTCCAATTCTCGCTTCATAACTTGCTGGCTGAATATTTTCTTTTGAAATAGGTAATCGATAATCTGAGAAAATTCTTCCACGAGAAACCATTTCTCCAATTTTTGATTGGGCATAAAATCCTCTACTTTTCATTTTCTTTTATCAATATCTCATTTTTTAAAAACTACTACACTCAAAAATATATATTAATTTCCCGTACTTCCGAAATTTCCTGCTCCCCTTTCTGTTTCAGATAGTTCTTGAACTTCTTGGATTTGGGCGGTTGCGACTGGTTGAATAACGACTTGGGCAATTCTATCGCCTGTTTTGATTTCGAAAGATTCTTCTCCGGTGTTTAATAAGACTACAATATACTCACCTCTATAAGTATACTCGATTACACCACCTAAAACAGTTATTCCTTTTTTAGCTGCAAGCCCGCCCTGTCTCTAATTGATGCAAAGTATCCTGCGGGGAATTCCATCGCGATTCCTGTCGAAATCATTTGTCTTTTTCCTGCATGTATCGTGTAATTTTCTGTTGAGTGTAAATCCAGTGCGGCGTCTCCCTCGTGAGCATATTTTGGAATAATCGCGTTTTGTTTTAATTTTTTGATTTTAATTTCTACGTTCATTTTTTGAAAAATGATTTTAAGTTTTTATATTTTGTTGTAATAAATTTTAATTATTTTTTATTTACTTTATTTTTGTAAATCTTTTTACTCTATTCCCATCAGGCAGTTCTTTGTAGCCTATAAAATCATCAATTGTTCTAATCCAAATTGTTCCATTTGGGAAATTGTCTAATCCATAAAGTTGTTCATAGACTACATATTTTCTGTCAGAGCGTCCATTATTCAAGAGGGAGTTACGAGGAGAATTTTTTTTAATTAAAACATCGTATTCATCATTCGGATTGTCACAATCTCTTGCCTGGATGACTGAATAATTTGTTGCTATTTCGTTGATTAAGGGGAGGTGTTTGCATTCAGTGGCAATGGCAATTATTTTATAAATTTTTTCAGGACTTTTAAAATGTCTGTATTTTTCTCCAATTTTCGGCTCTTCGTTCATGCTCTAACCTCCGCGCTTTCAAAATATTTTTCAGCAACCTTTTTTAACTGATTCAAATATCCCTCGCCAACATCCGGCTCCAGAACAAAACTTTCATCCACAAAATTTCCCTTATTCTTGAAACCTTGCAAGAAATATTTTTTTGGTTTTCCATCGCAAAGCTCGTTAATCCATTTTCCTAAATTTTCTATTTCCTTAAAATCATGAAATTTTTTCACTATTGTGGTTCTGAATTCATAATTTCCAAATTTGTGAATTAATTTTATTGATTCTTCAATCTTTTTTATATCAATTTTAGAAGCCGTGATCTCGCCATATTTTTCTTCGCTTCCTTTAATATCCATTGCGATATAGTCGACCAAACGCTCATCAATTATTTTTTCTAATTTTTCCGGGAAGTTTCCGTTGGTGTCTATTTTTATCAGATATCCAAGTTCCCTTATTTTTTTTAAAAATTCCAAATCTATATCAATCAAAGGCTCTCCACCGGTTATGCAAACAGCCTCAAGTTTTTCTTTTCGTTTTATCAAAAATTCTATTATCGCTTGTTCAGAAAAATTTCCTTGTTCTTTTTTTATAACTAAATTCGGATTATAACAAAATCCACAGCGGAAGTTGCATCCCCATAAAAAAATCGTGCAGGCTATCTTGGAAGGATAGTCGATTAAAGTTGTTTTTTGCAATCCTGCGATTTTCATGCGAAGTAAAAGCCCGCGGGATTTTTAAGGATGATTGTAATGATAATCCATAACACATTATTTTCATAACTATCTTTTTGTAAAAATCATAATAAGCATTAAATCAACTTTTAAAAATAAAAAGAAGGGCAAAGCCCTCCAAAAATTAGCAATCGCAAGGACAGGAAAATACTGTTCGATCTTTGAATTCTTCCAGCTTTCCATCATTGAACTGAGATGTAGGCCTAAGGTATCCTACAACTCTGCTCCAAACTTCGCATTTCGTTCGTACTCCCATTATCACCTCCAGAGTTTATTTGAGATACCGATTTTTTTTCAGAGACATCATCTCCATACGAAATTTCTTCATTTATGTTTTCTTCCGGCGCCTTGAGCAAATTTTCATTAAATTCTTCATCGCATTTAGGGCAATACTCGTGTTCCCCGGGCAAATACCCATGAATTGGGCATATCGAAAAAGTTGGCGTGATCGTGAAATATGGAAGATGGTATTTGGAAGATATTTTTTTTACTATTGCCTTGATAGAATCTTTACTCAACTTTTCTCCGACATAGGTGTGGAAAACCGTTCCTCCCGTATACTTGCATTGTAATTCATCTTGTAAATCCAAGGCTTCAAAAATATCATTCGTAAAATTAACAGGCAATTGAGTTGAATTCGTATAATAAGGCTTCGCTCCAGACTGGAATGCATTTTCGTTTGCGACATGGATTCTGCCAAATCTTTTTTTGTCAATTCTCGCAAACCTAAAAGTTGTTCCTTCCCCAGGCGTTGCTTCAAGATTGTAAATATTCCCAGTTTCTTTCTGGTATTCTTCGAGTTTTTTTCTCATAAAATCCAGAATTTTCAGGCTAAAATTCCTTCCCCGGGTTGTTGCTATGCTTTCTCCCGGCATGAAATTTAGAATAGCCTCATTCATTCCCAAGAGTCCGATTGTAGCGAAATGATTTTTCCAATACTGACCGAATCTTTGATGAACCTGTCGGAGATAAAACTTTGAGTATGGATACAGACCAACTTCGGTAAACTTTTCGATAGTTTTCCTTTTAATTTCCAGACTTTCTTTCGAAAGTTCCATTAATCTTCCGAGACGATCTAAAAAATCTTCCTCATTTATCGAAACATATCCAAGTCGTGGCATGTTTATTGTAACTACTCCAATTGAACCCGTTTGAGGATTTGCGCCAAAAAGTCCTCCGCCTCTTTTCCTAAGTTCAACTTGATCAAGTCTAAGTCTACAGCACATGCTTCTTGCGTCTTCTGGTTTCATATCTGAATTTACAAAGTTTGAAAAATAAGGGATGCCGTATTTTGCAGTCATTTCCCAGATATTATCAAAATCAGGATTATCCCAATCAAAATCTTTAGTAATATTGTAAGTCGGGATAGGAAACGTGAATACCTGCCCAGACGCATCTCCTTCAAGCATCACTTCACAAAAAGCTTTATTAATCATTTTTATTTCCTTTTCGAATTCCTTATATGTTTCTCTCTGGACCTCCCCGCCTATAACCACATGTTCATCTTTCATATATGTCGGAACTTCCATGTCCATAGTTATGTTGGTAAATGGAGTCTGGAATCCCACGCGAGTCGGAACCGCTAAATTAAAAACAAATTCTTGCATGATTTGTTTCACCTGAGAATAATCAAGATTATCTTTTCTTATGAAAGGGGCAAGTAATGTATCAAAATTTGAAAAAGCCTGGGCTCCTGCGGTTTCACCTTGCAAAGTATAAAAGAAATTAACAATCTGCCCAAGTGCAGTTCTAAGATGCTTTGCAGGTTTACTTTCAACTTTTCCCTTCACGCCCTTGAATCCAACAGTTAGTAAATCTTTCAAGTCCCAGCCTACACAATATGCACCAAGTGTCCCCAAATCGTGGATATGAATGTCTCCTGCTTCGTGAGCTTTTCTTATAGCTTCAGGATAAATTCTTCTCATCCAATAATTAGAAATTATTTTTGTTGCTATATAATTATTAAGTCCCTGAAGGGAAAACCCCATATTAGAATTTTCTTTTACCATCCAGTCATTCAATCCGATATAATCTTCAACCGCTTCAATCGTATCAAAAAGTCCCTTTACATTCCTAAGTTCTTCATGACTTTTTCTGTAAAGTATAAAAGCTTTGGCGACTTTTGCATGTCTTTCTTCTATTAATGTTTTTTCAACCAAATCTTGGACTTCCTCAACATCCGGGATACCATTTTCTCCATAAATTTCATTTAATCGAGTGACCACGATTTTTGAAATTTGTTTCGCCCTTTCTTTATCGGTCCCACCTACTGCCTTTACCGCTTTCCAAATAGCCTCGGTAATTTTATCTTCCTGAAAAAAAACTACGCTTCCATCTCTTTTTCTAATTTTTGTTGTCATTAAGAAAGCCTCCTGTAGCCATATCGTAATCGATTGCTATTTGTAAATTTTTTTAAGCTAACATCGCCTCCAACATCAGTTCCCGAAGTTTTGTCTAAAAACTTTGAGCCTGTGTCTTCTCTTTCTGGACAAATCAATTCTTTTTTCCCCATTTAATCTTCCAATTTTTTTATTTCTTCCTTGAAATCATCAACATCGGCAAAGTCTCGATATACTGCTGCAAAACGGATATATGCCACCTTATCAATTTTTTTTAATTTGTTCATTACAATTTCTCCAATTTTTGAACTTTTAATATCCTTGTCTTTTGCGATTCGATATATGTTCGCCTCAACATCATCAACAGCCAAATCAATTTGCTCACTTGTGAACGGACGTTTTTCCAGATTTTTTGCGATTCCTTGATAAAGTTTATCTCTCGAAAACTTTTCTCTTCGTCCGTCTTTCTTGATGACATTCAAATCCAGCTCTACGCGTTCATAAGTCGTGAATCTCTTCCCGCATTTAAGACATTCCCTTCTTCTTCTCGTTATAGAATCACAATCTCTTTTATCAGTAACTTTAGTATCCGGGTTTGTACAATATGGACATATCATTATGGAGATAAAATTTTAGAAGCGTTGCTTTTATCCGCAAGGATTCCATGATCCCAACTAACTAAAATTTTTATAACCTCCACTTTGTTTATCATTAATATACAAGATATTGTATCTTGCACCTCATTTTTCCACAATCTGTTGTGGATACAAACTATTATAATCTCCAGGGCTATTTAAAGATTATTATAGTAGAAAAAATATTTTAAAATTTTAGTTACTTTTCTTTAGGAATTATGAAGATTTAAAAGCCTGTCTCATGCAAGTTTAGTTATTTCATAGATTTTTTCACGAATATTCTCGAGAACCCCTGCCATGAATTTTTTGGATTGCCGTTCCTCTTCGATTCACCAATACATCTGCAAAATATACTTAGATTATATGCATTCAAAAATTTTACACGCATTGCAGATTCCTTCGCGACTCGGCTCTCCGCATTTTTCACAGATTTTTATCTCGCGATGATTCTCTACCCTTAACTTTGGAATCAACTTTTGAAAATTTTTCACGATTTTTTCCTTTTCTTTATTTGTTATATCTTTCATCCACTCTCTTGTGTCGACGCGGTACGTCCCGAAAGCACATGGGCATTTGTCGTACAAAATATCAAAATTATTTTTTTGTGCGTAGGCTCTAATCTCCGACTCCGGTACAAAAAAAAGCGGCTTTACTCTCTGAACGAAACCATCAATTTCCTTCCCGCCCGTCGCCGGCGAAGAATTTATTCCAAGCAAGATATTCCCCTTTAAGAAATTCATCAAAATGTTTTGCGCTTCATCGTCGAGATTGTGCCCGGTTACAAGTTTTTTTGCCCCAAGTTTTTTTGCCCAACGGTTCAGTACCCATCTTTTTATAATTCCGCAAACAGTGCATCCGCTAAGGTTTTTCTGTTTTTTTAAAACAGATTTAATGAAACATATGCCTTGCCCCAACTCCTTTTTTAAATCAACGATAGTTAATTCCACACAAATTTTATCACAAAAATTTTTCATTTTTTCGTTATGAATTTTTGACCATTCGCCAAGATTAAGATCTATCATGAGAGCCGAAACATTATATCCTTGTTTTTTTAAAATATAAAGAATCGAAGTCGAATCTTTTCCTCCCGACAAAGCTACGATTATTTTTTCTTTTTTATCAAGCAGATTATATTTTTTTATAGTTTGGCCTATTTTATTCTCGATATTCATGAAAAGAAATTAGATATAGGGATTTTTAAGTTATTTGTTAACTAATTTCTAAATCACCAAGTCATTAAATATAAAATCAACGATTGTAAAGTTTAATAAAAATTGTGATTATATTCCAAAGAATTGCCCAAAAGTTTATAAAGAAAATAAAATTCAACTTATATGAATTTAAGAAAAAGCGTTGGTGGTCCCATAAGAAGACTTAGAAAAAATTATTGGATAGTTTCAACTTTTGTTTTGGCGATTATTATTGTTGGCATGTTGATATTCGGACTGGTTAATTTCGGGGGGATTAATGCAAATGTTGTTGGGCAAAAAGTCGTCGAGTTCGCAAACTCACAGGGTGCTAACGCAGAACTTGTTTCTGTGGAAGAAGATGGAGAATTGTTTAAAGTAATTCTTTCAATCGATAGTCAGGAATTTCCCGTTTATGTTACAAGAGACGGGAAAAATTTGGTTCCAAGCTTGATTCCACTTGAAACAACTATAACATCAGATACACAGCAACAAACTTCAACAGACATTCCAAAAAATGATAAGCCGATAATTGAAGCATTCGTTATGTCACACTGTCCTTATGGAACACAAATTGAAAAAGGTTTAATCCCGGTTGCAAATTTATTAAAAGATAAAATCGATTTCAAGATAAAATTCGTATATTATGCCATGCATCCTTCTCAGGGCGAGGTCCAAGAACAACTTAATCAATATTGTATTCAGGAAGAACAAAACGATAAGTATATCGATTACTTAACTTGCTTCCTTGATAAAGGCGACGGCACTTCATGTATAACATCGACAGGTATTGATAAAACAAAATTGGCTGCTTGTGTTGAAAAAACAGATAAAGAATTTGCTGTTACAGAAAATTTAAATGATAAAACAAAATGGCTAAGCGGAAATTACCCATTATTTAATATATATAAGGAAGATAATGAAAGATATGGTGTTGGCGGCTCGCCAACTTTAATAATCAATGGGGTTGAGGCACAATCAGGAAGAGATTCAGCTTCGTTATTATCGACGATTTGCAGCGCTTTTAATGTTGCTCCTGAAGAATGTAATACACAACTATCTTCAGCACAACCTTCGCCTGGTTTTGGATTTTCTACAACTTCTAATACAAACAACGCTGCTCAATGCGGATAAGATATTAAAATAATTCATCTAAACTAAATTCAAAATCAAATTGTTTCCATCAATGGCCTCTTAAGATTCATAAAAAAATTCTAATTATTCCTTATAAAAATTTATACTCTACATTACCATTGGTTTTTCTAAATAAGCAACTTCGTCTGAATCTAATTTTAATTCGTTTCTTATACTGATGTTTTGCAAAATTTGTTTGAGCAAGAGCCAATCTTTCATCGCTGTTTTTATCGAAATGTGGCAAAGTTTCGCATATTTTTCGCAAATAGATTTCTTTTTTAACGAACGTTGATTTTGAAGCCAGATTTTTAAAATTCTCGATGGCTTTCGATAGTTTGTCCAACCTGCTCGATTATAAGGCTTGACACCTGCAATTGCGGGGCCAAGAAGAAAATACTCATATACCATAAATCTCCAATGCCTTTGCCTTTGAATCCTTCCACGAAAAACATCAGCCATTGATAAAGCGTCCAGTGCTCTGATAAGTTCTTTGCCTTTATATTCAAGCGGCAAATTTTCTTCGACCCACAAAAAAATATCATCAAGAGGAAGATTAACATCATCAAAAACCTTCAACATTTCATCATCTATCTTTGAATTTTTAAAAATCATTTGTAATGCTGAAAAAATTGACTGTTCTTTATTTCTTTCGCCAACCTCTTTAATCAGTTCAGGAGATTCCATTTTTGAAAGCATTTGTAAATCATTCAAAGCCGCTCGAACATCACTCCTTGATTTTATTGCAATTGAAGTTAAGACCTCTAAGGAAATTGCGCAAACTTCTTTTTCGCAAACTTCTTTTAGTATATTCAAAATTATTTTGTAATCAACTTCTTTTAACTGAATCATTTCAGACTTTTGTCGAAGAAGGTTAAATTTTTGTTGCCAAATATCATTCGCCGTGATAATTAACGGAAAAGAAGATTTTTCAATGAGTGCGAGTAACTCTCCAAGCCCGCCACGATCTTTTACTGCCGAAACCCCATCAACTTCATCAACTAAAATAATTTTATTTTTTCTAAATAAACTTCGTTGCTGGCTTGCCGGTCCCACAATTTCAGAAATTTTTTCTTTGTTTCGAAGATCAGACGCATTTAGTTCTAAAACTTCGGCGTCGAGTTCTGAAGCGATTGCATAGGCAAGACTTGTTTTGCCGATTCCGGGAGGTCCGTGCAAAATCGCTGCCTTTTTTTTTGGAAAATTTCCCAGGAAAATTTTTATTTTATCGATTGCGAGTTCCTGACCTTTTACGGCCGAAAGTGTTTTCACCCGATATTTTTCGCACCAAGGGATGTTGGATGGGAGAATCATTTAATTGCCTCCAGCATTTCTATAATGGTTTCAAGAGGCAATCCTTGTAAAATATTTAGATAACTTCCGTTAATACTTTTAATAAAAGTTGAGCTTAATCCTTTTAATGGATCAAATCCTAAAGCGTAAGTTTTATATTTTGTGTCCGAATTTAAATATCTACGAATTTCTTCATCTATTAATTTTCTCATTTGTGCTGTTGTTTCAACTACATTTATCATTTCTTTCCCAGAACTTTTATTTATCATGAATATTCCTGTATAAAAAGAAAAAGTATTTCCAGACATTCTTTTCAGTCTTTCAAATGCTTCTTCTTCAGATTTTGGTTTCTCAAGAATTTCTCCGTCGAAATAACCTATAGAGTCGAACCCGATTATTATTCCCTCATTATAATGTTTGGCCACATCATTAGCTTTTAATTTTGCTAATGTTTGTACTAATTCGGAAGGACTCGCAGGTCTTCCTTTGAATTTTTCATCAATTTCACTTGCTTGTGCCTGAAATTCAATTCCTGCATCTCTAAACATTTGTTGTCTATATGGTGAAGATGTGGCCAGTATAATTTTCATTTTATCATCTCCAAGTTTCCGTTTATTATTATAGGACCGAATGCTTTTAGTTCATCAGTGAAAGAACAATTTGGCAAAGGATTATATAAAAAAATTTTTCTTTTTAATCTCCAAGCGTTAAACATTTCTAAAAAAGTTGCGCCACCGATATAATTTGGAATCCCTTTTTTTTCAAAGTTTAAAACAAAAATTGCATCATTTTGCAGGATTATTTTTTCGTCTTCTTTAAGCATATTTTCTTTCCATTTTTGAAATTCTTCCTTGCTCATTTTCTGCATTTCCGATTCTTTCTCAGGTTCGTTAAATCCGTTTGGAAGATGAATTTTGTGGCCTTTATCTTTAAGAATAGCTACAATTGGTTTTACTTTATCATAATTATGCTTACTGCAAACGATAAATATTTTCATTTCTAAATGGGTCGTAACCTTGTTTAATTAAATTTGAATTTGAAGCATATAACCCAGAAGGGAGTTTCTCCCAATTAAACCATTTCCATTCAAGACATTTATCTGGTTCCATAATTCTTGGTTCTCCGCCTAAATAATTTGCTCTTATAAAAATCGTCACAAAATGGCCTTGATCTGGAATTACATTATTAGTAACAGGTAATCGGCTATCTTCTTTCAAGATATCTATTTCTAAACCCGTTTCCTCTCTAACTTCTCTTTCTCCACAATCATAAAAACTTTCTCCAAGTTCTAAACGTCCTCCTGGTGATGCCCATGTTCCTTTTCCTGGGTTTGAATTTCTTAGTCCAAGTAAAACCTCTTTATTATCTCTTATAATAATTACTCCAACGCCCACTATTGGTCTTTCCAATATTTTCATTTTTCAATATAAAATTTATTTAGTTTAAAATTGTCGAGGACTTTTTTGCTCGGAGGAAATAAATTTTTTGGCAGATTGTATAGAGAAAACCATTTCCATTCGGTAATTTCGTCGGGCTCCATTATTTTGGCTTTGTCGTCAAAAAAATCTTTTCCGAATTCGGCGAATAGTCCGATTGTTATGAAATGTGCGTCGGTTGCGGTGTCGTTATTTACACAAATAACTTTTGAGTTTTTTAGTTCAATTCCGGTTTCTTCCATAACTTCTCTTTTTGCGCCGTCTTCAAAACTTTCCAGAAATTCCAATTTTCCTCCGGGCATTGTCCAAGTCCCTTCGCCATGAAGTTCTGAGTCTGCTTTGTTTTTATCTTCATTTCTCTTCCCAAGAAGAATTTTCCAATCCTTAAACATCAAAACTCCAAAACCAACGCCCGGCCTCTTTTTTTCTTTTTTCTTTTCCAGCCCGTCAAAAGTAAAACCATTCAAATCTTTTATAAGATATTTTCCCTTGGTAAATTTTTGTCCATTTTCAATAAAATGTGTTACTTCCAAAATCTGAACACTTGCAGCTGGTTTGGATAATTTTTCTCCACCTTCAGTTTTTCTTAAAGGGATTTCCCCCATTAACCAATAATTTCTAAAATCTTTTTTTAAAAAACTGTGAACTTTTCCGATTTCAATTTTTTCCGGAAGACATTCTTCGGATTTTCTACTTGGCGTATTAAATTCTCTAAGACATAAATCAGGATTAAACTCAACCTGAATTCCCATCATCCTCCCCCTTGTCCTGCCAAAATAAAACTTGCGAGAAGAGCCTCAAGCTGGATGAATTCATCGCTTCCTTCAATTAATCTGAATTCTGCCTCTCCGGTTTTCTCAGTAAGCCTGACTTTAAGCGCATTGTCTATTTGCAAATTCCAGATTTCTTTTTGAATCGCTTTTATAACATCCTGCCCGGAAATTGATTCTTTAAGCATTATATCTAAAAGTTTTTCTCGCGAGTTCGCAAAGTCCCCGGTTAACGCATAATCTAAAACAATTTTTATATCAGAAGGTTTTGCCTTTGACACAATTGTATTAACAAGATCAGGAGTAATATTTGGCGAAATTGAAGCGGTTGCTTGAAGTAAATTAATAACTCGCCTACAATCACCTTCGCTTGCTTCATAAAGTGCATCAAATGCCTCGGCAGTAATCGACAACCCTTCTCTTTCGGCAATCAAGTCAATTCTTCTTTTAATATCTTTTTTTTCAAGAAGTTGAAATCTAAATACAACTGCTCTTGATTGAATTGGATCAAGAATTTTTGAAGAATAATTGCACGACATGATAAATCTGCACGTTGAAGTGTAGTTTTCCATCGTTCTTCTAAGTGCCTGCTGGGCTTCTCTTGTAAGCGCGTCCGCCTCATCAAGGAAAATAACCTTGAAAGGTACATCTCCAAGTGCTTTAGTACGCGCGAAATCTTTTACTTTTTGCCTGACAACATCAATCCCTCTTTCATCTGAAGCGTTAAGTTCGAGATAATTTTCTCTCCAGCTTTCTCCAAAAAGTTGTTTAACGATGATTAACGCAAGGGTTGATTTTCCTGTTCCTGCAGGACCAGCGAAAAGCAAGTGAGGAATATTAAGCGAATTCACAAGTGAACGAACTCTTTTGATAATTTCTTCCTGACCGACCATATCTTCAAACTTTTTTGGTCTATATTTTTCCGTCCACACCTCTGAACTATAATGATCCGTCATATTATAAAAGAGCAATTTTGGTTTATAAGGATTATTGTGATAAAAATTGGGAATATTATTTTGCAAGACGTAACGAGTTAAATCCGAAAGATCGAAGTTGAAGATTAAACTCTTCAGTTTCATTGCTAAGTTCTTTGCAGCACACATGAAGCCCAATTCCAGAAAGTGCCCCAACAAATAAAGGTAATAATCCTGCAGATGCCTGATTATTGTTTGCCAAATATCCCCAGCTCGCCACCCCTCCAATCATTAATGCAGCAGGAGCCAAATCCAAAGCGATTCTCTTGACAGAATGAGAGACCTGTTTTTCTTCGATCGACGTCAAATATCTCGCATTACTGAAAACTGGAGTGATATGACGATCCAACAATTCTCCTTTGGGAGAAAACGTTTCAAGAGTGTAAACAGAATCTTCTTCCCCAAAAATCGTTTTTCTTCCATCTTCGTGACTCACATAATCTAAAACTTGAAAATTTGAACTCATAAATATTTAAAGAAAATCAATTTTATAAATATTATTATGTTATCTGATCAAGTGTCTAATTATATATACTACAAATAAAACAAGGAAAATCACGAAAAGCCATTTGGCAATTATAGCACTTACGCCTATAAGCACGGTAAATCCTAAAATCGCAACGATTACAGCTATTATCAAAAAAATCAAAGCCCATAATAAAAAGCCCATAACAAAATATACCCAAATATTATTTTAAAGATGTGTTGTATTAGAGAAGACTATCTGGAAACTGATTCATTCACCTTTCCCTAAGTAGTTATCATATTTGTTATATCTTCGAGCATAAATCTTCATTTTATAAATAGAAATCATTTCTCGATCACCAGACCATAAAAAGCTTTGTCTTACACGATATCTCGCAAAATTCATATAAATCTTCCATGAAATTAGATAAAAATATTACTACTTGTTTCTCTTAAGCTTTCTCTTCCGTTTTTCTTTCTTGAGTCTTTTTCTTTGCCATTTCCATCTCATCTGGCCTTTCTTCTTCCATCTTCGACTGCTTCTTTTCATATTAATTTATTAAAAAATTGGTTTATAAAGTTTTAGATACGCTCCCGTTTCTTTTTCTGCTCGCATAAATTATGACTATAACTATCGCAATAATTACCATAACAACAGTGATTAACCTCAAGTTTTGACTTATTAATTCGGCATTATTACCCAAGAAATATCCAAGAGAAATTAAAATTAACGACCAGATTCCGGCACCAAGACCAGTGTAAAAAATAAATTTCCAGATATTCATTTTGCCAAATCCCGCAGGAAGCGAAATAAATTGACGAACAACAGGGATTAATCTCCCGATAAAAGTTGTTATTTCGCCGTGTTTTTTGAAGTATTGTTCCGACTTATCTATACTGTTTTCATTCACGAAAAAAAATTTGCCATAGCGTTTTGTTAAAGAAAATACCGCCTTTCTTCCGAGATGAAAAGCAAGACAATAATTAATTAGTGCTCCCACAATACTTCCTAAAATTGCAAGGACAAGAACTAAACCAAAAGACATTGAGCCTTTCGCTACCAAAACACCAGCAGGAATTAAAACTACTTCACTCGGGAAAGGCACAAACGAACTTTCAATCGCCATTAAAATAAAAATTCCAAAATAACCAAGAGTCCCGACAGAACCAAGTAAATAGTTTGTCAGTGAATCAAGTATTGTCATAATAAGGAATAAACAAAGAGGTTTATAAAAGTTAATAAGTAAAGCCGTTTCGCCATCGCAAATTAAATTTTAGAATTCATTAAAATCACTTTGTTAAATCTAAACTTGTCAAATCATTTATTTTCGGGCACAACTGTCTCAAAACTTTCTAACAAACTATTGTAAACTCCATAAGAATTGCAAGCATTAGCGGGGCAGGAATAACTTATTACATAGAGATTGTTATGCTGGATACCAAAAACCTGTTGGCCGCCTCTTTTTACTCCTTCAAAAGTTCCCGTAAACTTAATCTTCTTCCCAGAGAAATAATCGTTTTCCCAATCCACATCCTCTATTAATTCAAAATCAGGCATAATATTTTTTGAGTTTTCAACTCCTTGTTCTAACAAATTCTCCAAAGTATACTGGCCGCTTTCTCCCAAAAATGTAACCGCGATAGAAATCACTTCAGCATTGACATCTTCACGTGCAACATTAGGAGGAAGATAAAAATAAGTCGAGGGAGAGATTTCTGACTCCTGCCAATCTTTTTTCATTATTGCTCTGAAATCTTTATGAATAATAGTTGTTGATTCACCAACGTAATCATTTGTCTCTTTGGAATTCATCACATCCCCTTGCCCAGAATCATTATCTTGATTAATAAAATAAAGTGCCCCAAGAATCAATACTGCGAACACAACCAATCCAATTATTATACCACTCCTCATCTATTACGTAACAAAATATTATATAAAAATCTATCCCCATGGACTATTAAATTTCAGGATTTCTTTTATTAGACTCTTCAATATCTTCCTCGATTTCCTCAATTTGTCCCGAAGTTAATTTTTCTCCTTGTTTATCATTCGAAATTTTTTCAAGCGTTATCTTTATCCCGTTTTTTAATCTTTCTAAAATTTTTTCTTCAGTATTTTTTATAAGCCTCAAGCCTTTGACTGTAGGTTCCTTGATTTTTGTCAACAAATTCTCATTCTTCGTCACGCTTTTTTTGTATTTAGTTAAGACTTCATTTACAATTTTTTCAGGAGATTTTATATCCCTTATCTTTATTTTTTTCACGCTTTTTCTGTTGATTTCATTAAGGACATCATCCGAATCAAGCAATCTTTCTTTTCTAAAAGCAACGCTTCTTAATCTAAATTTTTCAATTTTGTCAGCTATATTCACGAAAAATCCCCTCGGCGATTCAATCTCTTCCAATTTTTCTTCAATCTCTTCCAATTTTTCTTCAATCTCCTCTTCTCTTTTTCGGGCCCTATGCCAATTCAATGTCACAAAAACTAAAAGTCCGCATATAAAAAAAGCAAATAAAATCCAGCCATACGATTCAAATCCAACTATACTAAAATTTTTTTCTGAACTTGCACTTTGGTTCTTCCCATAATCAACAACTACCTGCAGAGAGTACTCTCCCGAAGGCAAATGCAAATCACGGATTTCTTTTGAATAAAAAATTTCCCCTTCTATGGCTTTCGTCTCCGATTCTTCATAAACATTTTTTTGATTTTTTGTGATTCTGTAAATTATTTTGACGTCTACAAGATCAGACTGATTAATTTCTTTCAAGTTAACATTAAATTTTAAAGGTGACCATCTATAAATTTTATTTTTGTCTAATTCAACCAGGGAATCAAAAAGTATATCGGGGCATTTCCTCAATTCTTCAGGTTTGTCATAAACAATTGAACAATTATTTAAATTTGTGCATTTTCTTTGTTGCGTGAAATCGTTGCTGCAAAAACTCCATGAATCACAAGTCCAGTTTGAGGTACAATTATTTTCGACAGAAAGTACTTTTGAAGAACTTCCCCTTCTTCGTGACGTATCTTGAGTTGGCGTTTCTGGGGTAGACGCAGGAATTCCCAAAATTGCTGAATGGCGAAGGTTTTCTATTTTAATTACATCTCCCTCGTCGATGCAAACAATTCCATTCACTGAATAATTTTCACCCAAGCACGAAGTCATTAGAATTTCATTTTCTTCATTGCAATCGTTGCTGATATTGCTTATAAATTCTATTTCGGAATCTTCAACACACAAAAATACAAAATCATTGTCGTTAATATACAATGTTTTGTTATAATTTTCTTGCAATTGGTTTGAAAGATTTACGAGAATATAGTTGTCCGATTTGTTTATCGTAATCTCCTCTAAATCAAAAACAGAACGTGAAAAATTATGAGTAAAATTAACTATTAACTCTTCGGAATCATAAAACAATATTTCCACTGTGTCGTTAAAACTTGTTAAATTTGTTTCATTCCCAATAGCTATATTTAATTCATCAATTCCCTCTTCTATCACACTCGCCTTGTTCCCATTTAATCTGTCTAAATTATTTCTTATCCCGTCATCGTCCGAATCCACAAACCCGATAAGGATTGTTTGGTTCGAGGTGGCAAAGGCAGACTTCCCATCTTCCGAATAAGATAGACAATTCCATGTATAGTTTCCTGCTGCAAGTTCCAGGGTCCAATTGGCAGAATAATCTAATCCTGACGCAACGATTGTTTGATTGAGCCTGAAATTTTCATTTTCACCATCGCTCAAATAAAGACTGATATTCGATAGCCCCGAATTATAATTTGCAGAGCAGTTAAAAAATATATTTGCAGTGTCGTCAGAATCTATCTCATAATTATTTCCAGGATGATTGAGTGCAACGTTCACCGACAAATATTGGCAGGACCCCTCGGATTTATATTCATAATAAGTGATGTTTTCTCCAAAATTCCAAAGATCACTATCCAATCCCGTTAAAGCATAGCAAAAATTATAATTAAAATCATATTCAATCTTGTTTCTTGATTGATTCATTAAATTCGTTGGCAAACAAGACACATTCACCCATTCGCTCCATGAAGTGTTTGTTTGATTATATGAGCAATAGTTGCAGGAAATATTTTGATATTCATAGAGCGTTTGGTTTTCGATTTCATTGCAGGAATTAGCATCATACTCAATTCGGCTTCTATTTTGTAGTTGTAAGTCATTTATCATACAAGCACCATGATATCTCCATTCACTCCAAGAGATATTTACTATATTTGGGATACAAGAGTAATTCACTAAATAATATCTTGTTTCCGAAACATTATAATTTTCATTTGTTCCATTTCCCCAAGAATGCCATCTGTAAGAAAATGTTCCGTTCGAAAGAAAATCATAACTCACATTGTAAATATTGGCAATTAAATGAGTTGCTGTTAGATTGATGTTATTAATTTCCAAAATAACGGTCCCGTTTGTGTTCTCTATTGTAACATTAAAAAGCCCTGTTCCCGAATTTATTAAAGATGCGTTGTTGTCCTGATAAATTGAAAATATAGGATAAGTTGTATCGGGCAGGGCAGAAGGGATATTTATTGTTCTTAGTTCAGTCGAATTAATTTCTCCAAACAAATCAACGGCGTACCCTTTAAATGTATGCGTTTCTTGGCTAAGTTCGGTAAAATTATTGTAGTATTTATTTGCAGTTGCATTGTGTAGTGCTCTGATTTCTTGTGATGACAAGCTTCTGTTGAAAATCATGACTTCATCTATTGCGCCATCAAAATAAGAAGTTACATCTCTGTTATCTCTGCCTATTACTAAATCAGACGTCCCGTAAACGACATCTTGCAATGCAGTTTTAGTTCCATCAGCAACCCCATCAATATAAAACTCACCCAATACACCTCTCTTCACAAACACAACATGGTGCCAACCCCCATCATTAATAATCTCACTGGTGTTCTCTTCGCCCAGGAAACCATAATCAGAAGTTCCATAATCCCAAAAGTCAAGATTACCAGAGGAAATTTGAAAAACATATTCATTTTGATAATTGCCTAAATTACGATTTTGCTGGAGAATAAATTGTTTTGCTGAAGATGAAGTTTTAATCCATGCAGAAAGAGTTATATTTGAAGCGAGAGCACTGAATGTATCATCTCTTAAATAGCCATTGGCCCCATTAAACAAACTGCCATTTCCAAATATTCCCGACGAAGAGTTAATGACAATATTTGTTCTTGTAAGATTATTGCTATAACCTGAAGAATCAAATACAATTGAAGAATTAACGCTATCCATTCTCCACCAACCCAACAATGAGTTGTCAAAATTATTAACCACATAGTGTCCCCCGTGATCATCAGATGAAGAAATATTTACATAAACACTCGTCCCAGTTTGCGTCGTTCCATTTTCAGGGGTAGGATAATTAAAGGTTATTAAGGGAGCCGTATCTTCTGCCCCTCCAATTATTATTGTTCTTGACTCAGTTGAATTTAAATTTCCAATAACATCGGCCGCGAATGTTTGATAACTATAAGTACCATTATCCAATCTGGCAGTTGCATTTTTACTTTGATTAACATACAAATTCCAATCAGTTGAATTAAACTTGTTTAAATTTGATATGTATTGTTGGTAAACTTCCGTGTCCGAAAGGCTTCTATTCCATATTTTTACCTCATCTATACTCCCATTAAAATAATCTGTACAACAACTACCTGCATTATTGTTTCTTGCGCCAATTATCATATTCCCATCAGGATAAAACTTGAAAGCGGATTCGGCGACTCGGTTTTTTAATATCCCATTTAAATAAATGCTTACAATTGTTGCATTCCAACTAATAGTGCCCTGCTGCCACTGATTTGCCAAAACAGTTCCAGTCCCGGTACAGGGTCCATCGTTTGTAGCACAAAGACCATTATTGGTTACATAAATATAACCTTCATATCCTGAATTATGTCTATCTTTAGCAACGATTACATTCCATCCCGTCGCAAGAGTTTTGGGATAAAACCAAAAAGATACACTCTTGGCTCGGCTTCCATCTCCCAAATCAATTGAATTATTGCTGCCCAAATCAATATAATTTTTATTTGCACTATTAAATGAACAAGAGCCCCCATATTTTCCCGAGGAGTTCCAGATTGTTCCATTTTTTAATGTTCCATTATTTGCATACTTTGAAACATCAACGGCTTTTATCGAATTTTCTCCTAAGGCAGAAACATTATTAAAATTCATCATTAAAACAAGAGAGTCATTATAAAAAGTAAAATTAGTCCCATTCCAATTATATATCAAACTTCCAAGATTATTTTCCATTATCGAAAAGTTTAATTCAATCGAAGTGTTTGTTGTATACAGCGGGGAAGACGCAGGAAGATAAACCATAATTTGCGGAATCGCAGAAACTATAAAAAAAAGCAACACTATCCCAATCATGACTGCTAAAAATCTATATTTCATTTCCTCTTAAAGTACGATAATTAAAGAAAGGCTATATAAAAAGTTAACTTTCTTCATCAAAAACTTTGCAAAAAATTATCTACATCTTCTAATCTAATAAACTTTTATTCATAACTTATTTTCTTTGACGTTTTTATTAATATCAAGAACCGATAAATCTCAATAAGTAGATAATTAGAATTCCGATTAAAATGGCGATAAAATTAATTAAGCTACTTTTTATAGATTCAAATTTTTTTATTTCTGGAATTAAATCTGAGGCCGCAATGTAAATAAATCCGCCTGCCGCAGAAGAAAGTAAAAATGGCATTAAACCCTCGATGAAACTCAAAAGATAAAAACCTATCACCCCACCGAAGATTGCGCTCAATGCAGTTAAAAAATTAAAGAACAAAGCTTTCCTTTTTGAAAAGCCAGCATAAACCAATACCCCGAAATCTCCAAGCTCTTGGGGAATTTCATGAATTGCTATCGCTGCCGAAGAGCTTGCTCCAATTATGGAGCTTGCCGCAAAACCGGCCGCGATTATTACCCCATCAATGAAATTATGAATAACGTCTCCTAAAAGATTGACGTAAGCAAAAGAATGAACCGAACATTTATTTTTATGACAATGTCTCCAATGAAACAACTTTTCAATAATAAAAAACAAAAGAAACCCTCCAATAACAAAAATAAAAATATTCCCGCTATGCTCAATCGCCTCAGGGATGAGATGCAAAAACGCACCTCCTAATAGCGCCCCAATCGAAAATGAAATTAAAATTAATAATATTTTATTCAAAAATTTCTCCTTAAAAAATAAGGTCAAAATACCAACTAACGAAGTTAAACTTACTAAAAAAGTTGCAAGAATTATCTGTACCAAGCTCATTATTATAAAAAACAAGCAATATTTTTAAGTTTAACTTAAATATAAAAAGAGATTTTTAATATATTCAATATGAAAGAATCAACAATTATAATAATTTTCACAATGGTACTTTTAGCAGGAGGACTAATCTCGATCTTTTTCAGTTCAGAATTTAATTTTTATAAATCAGATTTACTGATAAACGAACTCAAATCTGCAAGATTAATAACTGCAACACAGGCAAAAATGTATTTAGGAATTTATGCCCACTCTTCAACTTTTGCAACAAATTCAGGATCAGTTTCTGGCGGTCACGTCGGAGCAGGTAGCGGCGGAAGTGGAGGCGGGAGATGAAAAAAATACCTCAAGACATCATTGGTGATATTGCAATTTTAAAATTTTCACGAAAAGCTTTTTGGATAACGAAGAAAATTAAAGCTTTAATTTTTTTAAAAAAGCACCCGGCAATAAAAACAGTCCTTGAAAAAACAGAAGGATTTTCTGGCGAATTAAGGACATTGAAAACAAAATATTTAGCGGGAATGAAAACGAAAGAGGCGACTTATAGGGAAAATGATTGTGTGTTTAAATTTAATATCGACAGCTCTTATTTTTCGCCGAGACTTTCAAACGAAAGAAAAATAATTGCGGAAGAAGTTTTTAAAAAAATGAAAAATGGTGCAAAAATTCTCGTGATGTTTGCTGGAATTGCTCCGTACCCTATTGTGATTGCAAAAAAATTAAAACATGAAGGAAAGTATGCCAGAGTTTTTTCCAATGAATTAAATGCTGACGCGAATAAATATGCTGAGAAAAATATTGTTTTAAATAAATTGAAGGATTACATAACTCTTTTGCCTGGCGACGCAAGAAAATTGCCGACGGTTACACAGGAAAAATTCGATATAATTCTAATGCCAAGACCTAATTTAAATGAAACATTTTTGAATGTAGCACTAAAATTATCCAAAAAAGGAACCACAATTTTCTATCATGGATTCGGGACCAAAGAAGAAGTCACAAAGGAAATAAAAAAAGACACCAAGGGGAAAATAGATAAAATAACAATTAGAAAAGCTGGAGATATTGGACCACACAAATGGAGATGGCAGGCAATATTTAAGGTAAAGTAGGTTGCTTGTATGTCAAAATCATAGAATTCCCTGAAGCGATTAATTTTCCTTCTTGTAGCCAATAGTTGTTTAATTTCAACCCCCTGCTCCCGCTTTTTATAACTTTTAATTCAACATCTATATCCCCCATTATTGCCCTTCGATACTGTATAAATGTCTGAAAACCGTGCACTTTTATGCAATTACTATCCTCTCCAAATTTCAATAATGCTGGAGCTGACATTGACATTAGAAAAGCCGAAGGAATTTCTGTTAAACCTTCAGTCCCAACTCTTTCAGCCCCGATTGACTTCAAAAACTGCTTTACTAAATTATTAGTAATTTGGGCAGAATAAACAAAATCAAAATTATGTTTAACATCAGGAGCCTCTGGGTATTCACTTCTTATCGCATTCCCATCAGCCACCGTTTTGCCATTTGAAAAAGAATAAGCTGAACCATTTACCGTCATTTCTACCATAGTATCTTTGTATACTGGTAATCTGAACCCAAAATTAGCACGAACAAATTCTCCATCTCTTTGTGCATGAGAGGCTAACCACATTCCTGGGGCCACAACTCCCTCCAATCCAAACCCTTTTGCGGCTTTGGCGCTTCTATGAATAGGATTTTTATCTCCAATGGCGTCAGCATACTGCAACCAGGAATTTTCATTTGCTAAGATTTCCATTTTACTTTCTTTCACCTAAAACTTTCGGTTTATAAAATCTTCTATTAACTGAAAATATCTTCAGTTTTTTTGATCGCGAGCGGCGCTTCTCCGCCATGCCACGTGAACCTCGGGCGAATCTTCATCGGGTAAATTCTTTCACTATTATCATCAAGTATAACCGCTGAACCCTTGAGCTTAGGAAGGGAATTTAATTTCTCCGAAATTGTTTCATAAAGATATGATTGCGTAATTTCATTTAATGCCTCGATATCAATTTTCGCCGTCACGCGATGAGAAATAACAATATCTGACTGTGTTATGGCATCGGTATGAATTTTCCCCGGCTGTTGTGTTGCAAGAACAAGAGACAAGCCGGGCTGTCTTCCTTCTCTTAGAATCTGAACTAACGCATCTGTAGCTGGAGTTTTAGTCTCTTTTGGCAAAAATTCATGAGCTTCATCAATAAATATCCAAACAATTGGGATATCCCTTCTTATTTCATATCTTCCATAATCAATTCCGCGAGAAATCGCCTGTATTTCCTCATCTTTTCTGGCTTTCATTCTCTCACTAAAAAGTTTTTTAGAAACTAATCCAATTATCAACGCCCTCACATTAAACGCTCCAATTGAGGCATACATGGATAAATCAATAACAGTTGTCGTGCCCGGCGTGACCAATTCTTTGACATTAGTCCCCCTTTCTTCATCAAAAACTTTCCATGTTCTTGCGACATCAAACAACGCAATCGCAGAATTTTTTATATCATTTTCAACATTTTTTGTTCTATAAATTAAACTATAAATTTCTTCAAATCCAAATTTGGAATTTTTGTTTTTTAATTCTGATATGACCGACTCTATAACAACCGCAATCGGGTTTGTGAAATCCAAATCGAAAAGGCTTACCCAATCATTCGGTTCAAGTTCGCTTATTTTTATTGCAAATTCTTCATCAACTTCTATCCCCTTATCTCGATATTCCTGAAAATATCCAAAAGGCGCAAAAACTCTAAGTGGAACATTTTGCGCCTTGAGATCCCATTCGGAAAGAAGTTCTCCATCTTTCTCGTTTTTATATTTCATTGTCCAAAAAATTCCCATTGTGTCGAAAATCAGAGATGAAATATTGGCGGCTTCTTCGACCTTTAAATTAGAGAGTGATTCTGCTATTGCGCCGAGAGTATAAGATTTACCAGAACCTCGCTTACCCGCGACCAGAATAACGTGGCTTCGCACGACGTCTAAAAAAATCGGATTTGAGAGACTTGTGTAATTCCCCATCGATACAAAACCCTTCCCGATGAACGCAAGCCCTCTTTTCCCGAAATCTTTTTTATCGCTCTCGTTTCTACCAACTATAATATCGAATGGCATTTTAGAATAGACTGTATTGATTATTTATATATTTGGATGCGAAAGAAATTTTATTTTTCTTACTGCTTTTTTATTTTCTTCGAGTTCTAGTAAAACTTGTGCATTTGCCCCATATCCCGGGTTAATTATAGTTGTTTTACCAATTTTATCCTTGCCTTTTCCTTCGTGAACGTGGCCCCCGATACAAACAAGGGGCTGAAATTTTTTACAAAAATCTCTTGCAAGAATTGAGCCTGCATGTTTTTTGTAAGCGTAAGATTTTTTATCTTTTATTATATCAAGCCTGGTACCATAAGGTATGTTGTGCGAAATAAATACCGTTGGAATTCTTTTATTTTTTCTATTTTTATAAATTGAATATAACTTGCCAAATAATTTTTTACGCAAATTTTTAAGGATGTTAAATTTAGCGCTTCCCATTTCTTTTTTGTACTTTTTTTTGACTCTTTCCGGACCGCTTGAAAGTCCGTATCCGACAAAATTTATTCCATTGTATTCGACATTGCGGAACATGCAATTTTTTAAATTTCTTATTCCTTTTGTCAAAAACGAATTTAGTTTATCTCCCATCCATGAGTCATAAAAATACCTAAGCCTGTTGTAGGTATCTTTGTCAACGTTTTTTATCATAGTCTTTCCATAGCTTTGGTCCCAATTTCCCCCCACCATGAAAATCGGTTTTTCAAATTTATCAAGATATTTTAAAATTTTTCTCCCGACTATTAATGATTTTTTTTCGTATTCTAAGAATTTATTTTTTTCAATCTCACTGTATGCAAATTCTTTAAAACCCATTTCAAAATCGGGATTTTTTAAAAGTGTAAAGTATTTTTTATATAATTTCCCAATTTTTCTATCGTCACATATATCTCCTACCAGGGCAAATGCATCAAAATCTTTTGTTTTAATGATCGGTTTTCTCCCATGCAAATCACCGATAATTAGAAGCTTCATCTTCCATTTTTAATAAATTTATTTTCTACATGGCTATCTGCAATATCACACAATTTATAAAAATATTTTTTTACATCTTTTTTACTCTTTGGAATTGGAGTTTTAAATCCCAATCTTTTTCGATATAAAAAATCAAAATAATGACTCATCACCTTTATCAAAAAATCTTCTTCGTAATTAGAGTTTACTCTATTGTACATCATTAAGTAAATATAGAGGGGATTATACTCTTTAGAATTAAATTCTAAACTAAATAATTCCGCTACGGAACCAAATAAACAATTATAATTTTTGATTAGAATATTTTTAATATCTTCATTTGGAAAAATTGCCCAAAACCAATCATGATAAATCTGCGAATATGAAACATAGGTCATCAATTGGATTGCTAAATCTTTTTCTTTAAAATTAGATAATTGTAAAAACTCTGGCTCATATCCTGAAAAGCAAATAACCCTTGCGCTATATTTTTTACTTAAATAATTATTAAGCAAATCAAATAAATTGTGAATTTCTCTGTAAAAATCAGAAATTTTAGATGATGGAGTTTTCGTAATAATTATATCGAGGTCATGTTCGACATTGCAAGAGCCAATTGTCCCAAAAGTCATTATGTGTTTTGAATTTGTTAATTGATTAATGAAAAAATTTCTTATTTCTTCCCATTTGTAAGGCTTCATGAATTTTTTAATCTTGCATTCTTATTAAACTTTATTAACCCTTATTTCTTTGTTTTTTTATGAAGATGAGTAAAATTGCAATTTTAGTTTTGATTGTCGCGTTATTTGTAGTTAGTACTTACTTTTACCAGATATTGCCCGAAAAAATCGCTTCACATTGGGGCGTCTCAGGTGACGCTAACGGATATTCGTCCAAAGCATTTGGTTTATTTTTTATCCCTGTTTTGACTCTAATTTTGACCCTGATATTTTTAGTTATTCCAAAAATCGATCCGCTTAAAAAAAATATTAAAAAATTCGAAAACCATTATTTTGGATTTATAATAGTCTTCATTTTATTTATGTGTTTGGTTCAGGCGCAAATTATTTTATGGAATTTATCTGTAAAAATAAATCCGAACATCGTTTTCCCAATTGGGATTGCTGCCTTATTTTTTTATATTGCATTACTCATGAGAGTTGTAAAAAGAAATTGGTTTATTGGGATAAGGACTCCATGGACTCTGGCAAGCGATAGAGTTTGGGACAAAACCCATGCACTTGGTTCGAAATTATTTTTTATTAGCGGAATTTTTTCTCTTGCGGGAATATTTTTCCGAGAATTTTCGTGGCTTTTTATTATTATTCCAGTTTTGATTTCAGCTCTGATATCCATTATTTATTCTTATCTTATTTATAGAAAACTTAAGCTTTAATTGTTACGTCAACGAAATCACTATCATAAATTTTCCCATCCGCTTGTTTTACATTCACTCTATATCTGAATGTGCAAAGATTCGTTCCGTCTGGAATCTCAATTAATACCTTCCCAGCTTCTGATTCACCTGGAGCTATCTCCAATTTTTCAGTCCTTCCTGTTACCATCCAATTCAAGGCTTGTTGTTCAGAAAATCCACATTTTTTTTGAATATCTGTATCCGAAACCAAAACTTCATATGTAAAAGATGTCACGGCAGAATTTCCCTGAAGAAGATTTTTTATCCCTATCCCAAAACCTCCCACTTTTCCACCCTTAATTTCAATAAGCCTTGTATCGGGGTAGATTACAAGTCTTTTGTCATCTCCGAACATTTTTGATACCTGATTTTTAATTTGATCAATTGTCATATCTGCAATATCAACGCTCCCGCTAAAAATATTTTTGACAAGAACTATACCCAAAATCAACATTGACATTGCGAGAACAATGATAACAATCGTTCCAATAGAAAGCTCAATCGCACCACTTTTTTTCATTTAAGTTTATAGAAAATGTATTTTATAAATGTTGTTCTGTTTAATTCCCATCTGTGAATCTTCTTCGCAATAAACTTAAAAACTATGAAATGTTGAAAACTAAATGGGGCGGTAGCTCAGTGGGAGAGCACACGGCTGAAGACCGTGGTGTCGAGGGTTCGATTCCCTCTCGCCCCATAAAAGAAGATGAAAATATGCCAGAAAAAAAAGAAAAACCTATCCGCAAAAAGACAAGATTGATTTTTGAATTCAAAAGGAAATTTATACATTCTTTGTCTGCATTATCAATCCCAATTTATTATTTCTTTTTCAAAATGTTTGGGCATCAGATTACTATGCTTGGGTTTCTATTAATTTTATTGTTTTTCTTATTAGTAGAATTTGTTAGAATGGGTGAACATTTTAAGATCCCGATTTTTCATTTTCTATGGAGAAAACAAGAAAAAAATAGACTTGGTGGCGAAGTTTATTTTATCATCGGAATAATAATCACTCTTTCGATTTTCGATTTTCGAATTGCCTTGGCTGCGGTTTTAATGACGACTTTGGGCGACATGGCGGCGGCTCTTTTTGGAATTGCATTTGGCAAACATTATATTAAAAAAACAAAAAAGACTTGGGAGGGAACGAGTGCGGAATTCTTGGTTGATTTAATCATCGCCTTTTTTCTTCTTGATAGCTGGGTTATCGCGGTCCCGATGGCACTCATGGCAACAATTGTGGAGACATTTTTATCTCATATGGACGACAACCTGACAATCCCAATATTTTCTGGATTTGTAGGCCAATGTCTTAAATTAATTTTAAAATGAAAATTTATATTACTGGAATTTTGACTTTGATTATTTATTTCCCTATTTTTTTATTTATGATAAGAGGAAATTTCAGAAAAAAATTTAGCAAGATAAATTCTCGCGGCTTAGATATTTTGGTAGAAATCATGATTGGGATATTGTATTTTTTAGTAATTTTATTTTCTTTTTTTAAACCGATTGTTATTGGAAAAATTTCGGTATTGGGAATTTTGGTCTATTTTGCTGGACTCGCTTTGACCTATTCTGGTTATTATATTTTTTATAAAGAAACCGGATTGATAACGAAAAACGTTTATGCAATTTCACGAAATCCGACTTATTTTTTTGGATTTGTCGCAATTTTTGGGATTGTGCTTATGACATTATCTTGGGAAATATTTGTGATGTTGATTTTGTTGTTAGTCTTGACCGATCGAATAGTTAAAAATGAAGAAAAATTTTTAAAGGAAAAGTTCGGGAAAAAATATTTGGAGTATCGAGAAAGAGTGAGGAGGTGGATTTAAAGGTCAAATTCCGCATATATTTCTTGCGTCCTATTGAATATGATGCCAGTAGGAAATAGGCCGCAGACTTCTTTCTTTTAGAAAAAATATTTTTACCCTTAACGATTTCTTGCGCAAAAAGCGCGAAACACTCGCAAATGAAAATTTTTAACGACAGTGTCGTGCGTAGCATGACGATCGTGGCTCGCAATTCGACTGCGAGCTAATTTTCATTTATAGTAAATACGAAATCGAAGATTTCGTTATATTAGTTTTTTGTCCGGCAAACTTTTTTTCTAAAAAAGATTGCCAGTAGGAAATAGGCCGCTTTCTGTCAAACTTCGTCTCCGAACAGTTTGGCTAACATCAGACTAAGCCCACGCAAGATGGTTGCATCAATCAGGGTGCTCGTTCCATCGTAACTTAATACGCTCGTCTCTATACCAGAGCCACGCCTCACGACGCTCGATTTACATCGATGATTCCTTTCGGCCTCAAATGATTAAACAGATGAGGGATGTGCGGACCTTCCTCAGCAGTCAGAAATCATAACATTTCTTAGGCCTTTTAGGCCAAGACTACCGACAGTTAGCTATCCTACTGACAAAAATAAAGAGCGAAGAAGGTTTATAAATTTGGTTGTTCTACAAAAATTATGAAAAAAAGTGGTGTAATAATTATTTTATCTGTTTTGCTGGTTATTGTCGTTGGGATTTTAATTTATGGAGTTTTCCAGGGCGTACGGGTCAAAAATATTATTAATGAACTTGAAGCGAGAAATGTTCAGCTTGAAGAAGATAGAGCGAAAATTAACGAGGATAGAGAAAATGTACTTTCGCAATTGGACGAATGCAAAGACCGAGAATTAATTACTAATAATAAGTTGAATTTGATTGAACAGGACTGGAGCAAGATACAAAAAAGTTGTCCGGCGAGTAGCGGAATTTGTTCCGGGAAATTTTCTTTTATGAGATACACATGTAATGTGGGCGGAGATGCCGTCAACGACGGAGATAAAATCTGCGAATGCGACCAAAATTGTAAATTAGTTATTCACTAGGATTCTATTGGAACATGAAATAACATATAAGATAAACTATATAAATATTTAAAAAAAGACGATGGGCTTTAAATTGATGCGATGCAAAAATTGTGGGGAAGAAGCCGAAAAGGGTTCACATTGTAACAATTGCAAAATAGCCGACTTGAGTTTGAAGATAGACAAAGAGATAGGCTACAATAAATTTTTAGTCAAACTAATAATCGCGATGTTGATTGTTTTTGGCGGATGGATTTTATTAACAACAAAACTATTTTAAATCAATTTTTCTATTTAATTTAATGAAATTGATTTTTATCGGGGCACAGGCAAGCGGGAAAGGAACGCAGGCAAAAATTATTTCTGAAAAACTTGGGATAAAACATATATCGACTGGAGATTTGCTAAGAAGTGCAACAGGCGGATTAAAAAAAGAAATCGAATCTTATACAACGAAAGGAAATCTCGTTCCGGACGAATTAATTTTTAAACTTTTGAAGGAAAAAATCAAAGATTTGGATGGATTTATTTTGGACGGTTTCCCGAGGAATTTGAAACAGGTTGAAATGTTAAATGGCGTTAGTAAAATTGATAAAATTATTGAAATAAAAATTTCAGATAGTGAAGCAGTAAGGAGGATTAGTGGAAGACGTAGTTGCCCAAGTTGCGGGCGGATTTATAATATTTATGCTTCGCCTGTACCGATAGAAAAAAATTTGTGCGACGATTGTGATGTGGAATTAGTGCAGCGTGCCGACGACACGGAAGCGGCAGCAAAAAAAAGACTTGAAATTTATCACAACGAAACCGAACCGATTTTGAAAAAATATCCGTCAGTAAAAATTAATGGGGAACAAGAGATTAGGGAAGTGAGTAGGGAAATTGAGAAAGCTGTGAGAGACTCTATTTAACTCTTTTTGGAGATTTTATTTTTAAGGCAAAATAAAATAAAACTGCGGCCATTATTAAATAAATTAAATTTTTTAGATCTATCGAAATAATGGTTGAATTGGAAATTATCTCTATACAAAGCGAAACTATTATTGCGATTATTCCCAACCTAATTCCTAAAATAGCGACTTCAAATTCAGATTGTTTATTTTTTTTCATCTTCATTGATATTGTCAATAACTATTTATAAATAACGATTATATTATAAAATTACCCTAACCTCAAAATTATTCTCCATGAACTACAACTTCTCTGACTTTCAAATTATATTTCTTTTCTAAATATTCAACTTCTTTTCTTATTTTATCATGCCATAATTTTTGATTTTTCATCGCCCATTCGAAATCATCTAATTTAGTAGGAAAATTTTGTTTGTAGATGGGAAGAATTTTGTCTACTGCAGATTTTCTCATGTTAAAAAGTTCAACCCAAACGTAACTTACTTGGGCATCTTTCATTTCCTTAAAAATTTCGTTTAAATCCGATAGGCCAGGAAGAACTGGCGAAATGAAGCCAAAAGTCTTAATCCCAAATTCTTTTGCTTCTTTTAATATCTGAATTCTTTCAGATGGCTGTGAGGCAAATGGTTCGATTATTTTTGCAACCTTATTATCAAGCTGGCTGGCTGACATTCCTAATTCTGCATTTAATTTTTTAATTAAATCAAAATCTCTTTTTACTAGTTTTGATTTAGTTAGAATTTCTATTGAAAATTTATTAGTTGTTGATAATATCTCTAAGATTTTTCTAGTCAACATGAATTTTTCTTCTGTAGGTTGATAGCAATCACAGACGCTTGACATAAAAATATGCCCTGTTTTATTTTTTATAATTTCTTTTTTTAAAAGCTGAGGGCAGTTAATTTTTACATAGACAAATTCTCCCCATTTATCTGGAATGTTTTGAAATCTTTTTATGAAATCTGCATAGCAATAAATACACGAATGACCACACCCAGTATAAGGATTAATGACATAATCTGTCAGCTTAGATTTTGTCATGCAAGTTTTTGCATTAATTTCTTTGACGTTCATAAAATTCTACACTTTCAGCACTTAAATAACTTATCAAAAAACTTTCATAAACAAAAAGAACAGTATAAGAAATCACGTGAGGAAAATAAAATTGAGGCTATTAGTAGACGCGGACTGAACAAATCGCCGAAGTTCTTATGATAATCAAAAATCATAAATATTTTTTCTATGTCCAACTTTTAAGATAATTATTTTGTCGTTTTCGATTTCAAAAATAACTCTATAGTCGCCGACTCTTAGTCTGTATGCATTCATTCCTTTTAGCCGTTTTATGTCTTTAGAAAAAGGATCGACGGAAAGTTCGCAGATTTTTTTATTTATTCGCTTTATAATTAAAATGTCGAGTTTTTCTAAAGATTCGTAAGCTTTCTCATCCCAAATTATTTTGTACATGATATCCCAAGCTTTTTTTCAACCTCTTCTTGTGTTAAAAATTTACCGGATTTTACTCTTTTCATGGCTTCCTCAATTTCCTTTTTTGTCTGTTCGTTGACCTCCACTTCATCCTCTAGCATTCTTTCAATTACGTCGTTATAAGTTTCTCTTTCAATCATTTTCTTTCGGTCTAAGATCATTTTTATTTTATCTGAAATTTGTATTGTTGTTGCCATTGTAATTCTCTATAATAAATTATAAGAAGTTGTAATATTTAAAGGTTTTGTCGGTAAAAATAAGGAGAAGGTTATAAGAACGCAAGAAAAATTAAAATTTATCAGCCAACTTAGTTAGCTTTGAAATCGCTTCCCTTTGTTTTTTTGTTTTCCCAGATTTATTAATAACTAAATAACATTCTCCATTTGTTCTCGCAATTACTCCTGCCGCAACCCTTTCTTTAAGTATTACATCACCAACATATAAAAATCCATTATCAGCTAATTCAAACATAAATTCCCCTACTTGAGAACTTTTTAATTCATATGCTCTTTGTAAATACATAAGTTTTTTAATAAAATTATCTTTATAATACTTTCTCTAAATTTTCACTACTAACTTATCTAAAAAACTTATATTACAATTAAGAACAGTATAAGAAATCACCAGTTCATCATTCTCGCTCAGGATAAACCCTCGCTCAAATAAATCACTTATTCAACTTTCGTCGAATAATTTTACTCGTTTAACTTTCGTCAAACAAGCCGCTCGCTTATTAATCGTCCAGATAAATCTGAACAAGTAAGCTCGCTTTTGTGAGGAAAATAAATTGAGGCTATTAGTAGACGCGGACTGAACAAATCGCCGAAGCTCTTATGCTTACATCCCGTCTCTATCAACGCAGTCTTTTACTGCGGCCTTAGTTGTCTCGTTTTGCGGTTCGCTTCGTGCTTAGATGCTTTCAGCACTTATCGATTAATGCGTAGCTGCTCAGCCTGCTCATAACAACTGATGCACCAGAGGCATCGAATCACCGTTCCTCTCGTACTAGATGATCCTTCCACTCAGACAACAACACGTCTAGTAGATATCATACAAACTGTCTCACGACGTTCTTAACCCAGCTAACGATCCCTTTTAATGCGTGAACTCCGACACCCTTGGGTGCTTGTGCACACCCAGGATAGGAAGAGCCGACAGCGATGTACCAAACCGCCCCGTCAATGTGGACTATCGGGGGCGACAAGCCTGTTATCCTTGAGGTATCTTTTCTGCCATCTACGAGCCCCATTAAAAGGCTACGTAGGTTCGTTAAGTCCGACTTTCATCTCTGCATTTCTTGCTTTTCAAAATACAGTTAGACAGGCTTTTGCCTTTACACTCTACTCCAGATTTCCGACCTGGATGAGCCTGTCTTTGAGCCCCGCTGATATCTTTTCAGAGGGGTGCCGCCCCAGCCAAACTACCCGCCAATTGCTGTCCCAGTAAGGTTAGTGGTTTTAATAAAAATGGGTAGTGTTACACTTTTGCTCCGCTTTCGCCGAAACTAAGCATCGACGCTCCTACCTACTCTAAGCACTTTTATTAAAATCACAACAACAGGTTGTAGTAAAGATCTACAAGGTCTTCGCTTCCCACTAGACGACACCGGCCTGTTCACCGGTTAATGCTTTCGGAGGGTTCAAGCTAGGGACAGTGACAACCTCGTTAAGCCTTTCATGCACGTCGCCATTCAGACGACAAGGCATTACGCTCATATGTTAATCTTGAACTGCCGTTCAAATTCTTTACATCGCTGTAAAGTTCGGACTATATCTTCACAATTTAACTTCTTCTATAAAATCTTCATCGATATTCAAAGTTTTACTCGCTACTTTTTTCAAATGGCGCGAAATCATTTTTCCGTTGCCAATCGCAACATAAACAATTTCTTTATTGAATCTTTCTATTGCTGCCTTCACAGCTCCAGAAAAATCTCCGTCATTTGAGATTAAATAAGCTTTGTCGTAATCATTACTTTGAGCATCTAATACAAGATCTAATGCTAAATTTACATCAGTTGCCTTTTCTACAAAATATATCTTTCCATCACGTTTTCTTTTTTCAAGTCTTCCAAAAATAATTTTTAAATTCTTTATCTCTCGAAGCTTTTCAAAGAAACGTTGTTGTTCATGGTACATTTCTGATTTAGTTTCTCCAACTGGCGCAGTGTAATAATTTATTTTTACCAAATCATCTTTACCTGCCAATTTTTTGCAAAACTTTTGTATATCAATTTTGCAATTAAATTTCCTTTTTGCAGAATGATATAAATTGCTTCCATCAACATATATAGCAACTCTTTTCATATCAAAAGATAAAACATGGGGTTAGTTTCCTATCCCCATGGACTTTAGTAATATGAAATAAGATTTAGCATTTATATATTTTTCGTTAATCGTGTCGAGCGTGTAGTCTCTGAGGATTCTATAATTAATTACAAAGCTCATCCATTAATTTCTCTAAATCTTTTGTTTTTCGTTCATCTCTGACAAAATGCATTTTACCATTTTCTATTCGCCAATTTCTTGGATTTATAACAGTTGCAATATCATCAAAATTTTCCGAACCAATAGAATAATAGAAAAACAACAAATCATCGTGAAATTGTTCTACATTATATCCTTTTCCTGCCAAAGCATCTTGAACTTTTTTCCAATCTGTTTTGGTAAAATCATAATGAACTTCTATTTCTTTTCTCATAACAAATCCAATTTTTCTTACTATTTAAATTTTGTTATTCCTTTAAAATTACATTAATTCTAGTCTTTCCTGCTGATTGTCCGCAATTTTGGATTTTCACTTTTTCAAGTACCAAAATATTCTCGGATGTTCCAGCATTTAGCTCGATTTTCTCCATTCTTGCTTAACATTTTCTTATTCGACATTAAATTTTTTTACCATGGCTCGGAGCGTTACGATTTACTCGTACCGTAAGGCAACGTTTTCACCTTAAGAGCCTCATAGTTAGGCCCGCCGTTTGATGGGCTTTCGACGCGTTGAAACACGTGTTTAGGCACCACCACTGGGCAGACTTCACCAAGCATACTTATCCTTTCGGAATTGCGCTTGGCTACGTTTTTGGTAAACAGTCGGGCTATCCTTGTTACTGAGATCTACTCCCCCCCATAATGAATCATGGAAAAGAATAGACATCCCTTCTACCGAAGATACGGGACTATTTATGCCGAATTCCCTTAGCTTGTTTAAACCTTCATGTCTTGGCCTTCTCAGCCAGGGTACCAGTGTCAGTTCTTAGTACGGCCATTTATTTTCTATTTCTCGAAATTTTCACTGGCTCTTGGACTCGACAAATTCGAAACAATTCATTTGCTTCTCATCATTACAATCCGCAAACTTCTCGTTTCTGTGCCTTTCGGCACTTCGCCTATCCGAAAGCTTTTCAAAAACTTGACGAAAATAAACGGTACAGGAATATTAACCTGTTGCCCGTCGTCATATTCAGTTAAGATATGACTTAGGTGCCGACTAACCCTTAGCTAATTGGTAGTGCTAAGGAAACCGTACCCTTTCGACATCTTCCGGTTCTCAGGAAGATCAGATCCTACTCCCACCAGGATTATCATTACTAGTCGCTCCAGCCTTTCTCACGAAAAACCTTCGACGCAACTAATACGCCTGCTTACCATGACATCCAACTGGATGTATCTGAAGTATCGGTAGTTTACTTGAGCCCCGTCCATTTTCGAGGCTTCTATTCTCAATGGGTGAGCTGTTACGCTTTCTTTAAATGATGGCGGCTTCTAGACCTACATCCTCACTGTCTCAGAATAAAAACTCTCTTCGTTACACTTAGTAAACATTTTGGGACCTTAACTCCAGTCTCCCTTGTTCGGGTTTTGTGTTAATATCTTACATACCAACGCTGCTTCCGGTACTACGCAGTTTACAGGTTCTGAGTTAGAAAAAATTCCGTAGCCGTTAGACTCTGCAAATTTTATCTGTAACTTTACCCCATAAACAAACTATACCGAACTATACCAAGGCATATTTCAGCAGGAACCAGCTATCGCCAGATTAGAGTGGCTTTTCACCCCTATTCCCAAATCATCCAAGTGCATGTACACAACACCGGTTCGGACCTCCATTTCTCTTTCAAAAAACTTCGTCCTGCTCAGGAATAGATCATCTGGCTTCAGGTCTTACCCTTGTGACTAACGCATTTTCATACTCGCTTACGCTTCGGCTTCATTTATTAACCTCGCCACAAAAAGTAAACTCCCTGGCCCGTTCTTCAAAACGTACGTTACAACACCGTAATGCCGTAACCAATTTGTAACTGTTAGATTTCAAGTCTTTTAACTCTCTTGTGAGAGTACTTTTCAGCTTTCCCTCGCGGTACTCGTTCGCTATCGGACTTAAATCAATATTTAGGGTTAGCGGTTAATTCCGCCATATTCAGGCACCCGATCCAGGATACCCTACTCTATCAAGACACAACATATCAACTTCGTTTACGGGACTGTCACCCTCTAAAGTGCTCCTTTCCAGAAAACTTCAACTCGTCGACTTAGTCTTAAGTCTCACCACATCTCTGCCATCGTTTCCGACGGAGATTCGGTTTGCCCTCTTCCCTTTTCGCTCGCTGCTAATAAGGGAATCATTATTATTTTCTTTTCCTGCCGGTACTAAGATGTTTCAATTCCCGGCGTGACTTTGCCTTTCGGCATTGCAAAACAACGTTTCGCATTCGGAAATCTCGGGGTCAAAAGTCGCATGCACCTAACCCGAGCATATCGCAGCTTGCCACGTCCTTCGTCAAAATTTAAGCCAAGCTATCCGTCTAACAGTTTATTATAGGAAATTATCTTCCTTCACAAACATTAACTTCTCTCTTTCGAGAGAAGTGTCTATAGTGATTTCTTATACTGTTCTCATTGAATATAAACACCTGTCGAAGGTGTATTCTCAAACTCCCCAAACCAATTTCTTGTTTCGGTTCATCATTTGTTATTTTTACGAGTTTTCTTCTCGCTTATCCGCAAAATGCGGGTGAGTGTGATTAAGCAACTAATTTACCTGTCCTTGCTGAATAAACACGTTGTTGCCTATAAAGGAAAACTTCTCCCTTTTCCATTCTTTCCTGAATGTCGTGTCCAATTCTATGTGGCACTTCAATCTCGTCTCCTGAAATTGCCCACATCCAATCGCCATCTATTACAACTTCTACAATCGTTCCGCTTCCATCTATTGATCCAGAACTTTGGACTCTTAAATACATTGGATTTTCTTCCATTTTCTTATTTCCTTATGGGCCTGTCTGCTCGCGTTCGCACTTTCTCCCAGATAGTTTTTGATTTTCTGTGAGGTCGAAAAAAATGCAACCGCTCGGAATCGCACTTGTGCGATCACCAAACCTATTCATTATCTAACAAAGTTAGATAATGGTAATGGACCTGTCGGGGATCGCACCCGAGACCCCTCGGTGCAAACGAGGTATTTTACTACTAGACTACAGGCCCTTGCGTTTTGGCACAAAGTCCTTTAGTCCTTTGCACCGACGTAATTATTATTTTTGAAAGCTAGAGGTTAGTTCTAATCTGCTTAATATAATTTAATGTTTTCTTGTGAAAACAATTTACATTTATGCCAGTTAAATTCACAGTATAAAATTTTTCGGAGTGTACTTAACACTCGAGAAAAATTTTATCAAGAAATTAACGGCAGAAATAAAATTTAGGAGGTGATCCATCTGCAGGTTCCCCTACAGATACCTTGTGACGACTTAACCTACCTTGTCATACAAAATTTTTTCTTAAAAAAGCTTCAACTCTGCATAACTCGGTTGGTTTGACGGGCATTTCCTTCATCTGTAATTACAGACTTGGTTCCCCACCGCACGAACGGTTTTCCCGTATACGGCGAGCCCCAATGCATTTGAGATTTATAAAAATTTATTTTTTCAAAATCAATTGGTTCAACAAAAATTAAATCAATAACTTTTTTAAATAATTCAAAATCTCTTTTCCGACTTAATATTTTTGGAGAATTCTTTTCAAAAAAAGGAACTATTTTTTCAACAATTTCTTCTTTATTTTGAACTTCAAATCTGAAACACTGAACATGGTTTTTGCGTTTATCATTTTGAACATAAACATTACCACATCCAAAATATTTCTGAAGTTCGTAAAGAATTTCTTTGTCTTGATAACGAAGTTTTAGGCTAAATTTTAATTCAACTTTGGCTCTTTTTTTTTTATTAGGATTTATTCTAATATTAAAAGAACCTTCTCCGTCGACAAGTCCAACAATATAATTTTTGTCTAGCATTAGGTATACTTCCTTCCCTTTCGGTACTATGAAGTAAGCTGACTTCCTTTTAATAATTTGTTAAAACTATTAAGTTAGGATCTCCCAAGGTCACTAAATATTCTTTTTCATCCATCCAAGTTCGGATTAATGTGATTTCTTCTTACCACCGACCCGATTAAGAATCATCACTCCGAGCAAAGCATCCATTACTGGATACGAGGCTGGATTTTGTCTCAAGCCCTTCAGCGCTAATCTTTCGACGAGCGCCTGCTTTTTTGACTATATTTTTGATATTCGGATTTTCACCGACTAGATTATTTAGCTGCTTGGCACATTTATTTCGGTGTGTGCAAGAGACAGGGACTTATTCACCGGACTGTGCTAAAATCCGATTACTACGAATTCCAACGTCATGAGGGTGGGTTGCAACCCTCAATCTGGACTGAGATACGTTTTAGGGGATTAGCTCCTCCTCTCGGAGTTGCATCTCATTGGACGTACCATTGCCGCGCGCGTGTAGCCCAGGGGATTAGGGACGTACTCACCTAACGTAGCCCGCACCTTCCTCCTTGTTGCCAAGGCAGTCTTCATAATGTACTCATTTCTGTAGTAATTATGAACGCGGGTCTCGCCTGTTACTTGATTTAACAAGTCACCTCACGGCACAGGCTGACGTCGGCCATGCATCTCCGCTCAGCGTGTCAGGTAAGCCCTTTAGACTGACCTTCATTCTGCTGTCGCTCCTGGTGAGGTTCACGGTGTAGAATCTAATTGAACCGCACGCGTCACTCGTTGTATGTCTCCCCGCCAATTCCTTTAAGTTTCGATCTTGCGACTATACTTCCCAGGTAGCTCACTCTTCGCCTTCGCTTCAGCACCGAATCCTCCCGAAGAGGG
>Ga0265297_10000435_pt1 | contig 125769 bp, 101 predicted proteins | sample Munlanlwell13791_FD_192502 | JGI IMG/M metagenome (GOLD analysis project Ga0265297, IMG submission 192502) | Leachate microbial communities from a municipal landfill in Southern Ontario, Canada - Leachate well 137-91 | ecosystem: Engineered > Solid waste > Landfill > Unclassified | place...
TGCTGATCCTCTGATAACCTGATACCCTTCCCATCGTGAAATGTGGGAAGCATCTCCCGATGCTGATTTTTCTTTCTATCCTAATAACGATTTTCCGTCCCTGATATTCTGATAACCTGATAATCTGCCTGCTGATCCTCTGATAACCTGATACCCTTCCCATCGTGAAATGTGGGAAGCATCTCCCGATGCTGATTTATCTGTAGAATCGACCCGCTGTTCGCCCCTTTTTTATTGGGTAGTCGGGGGCTTTTATGCCCCGATAATATTTTTGTTTCTTTATTGGATCGCCCCTTTTCTTTGTTTTTTTCTTTTTAAACTTACCCTGCCCTTTAGGGCGGGGGTAACGACCAACCCCCCAACCCCTCTCCCGGGCTTTAGCCCAAAACAATAACCATTGGGTAGATGATCCGCCGTAGGTGCACCGCTCTCATCTCTTTCCGTCGGTGTCTTTATTCCTCTGTCTTTCAATCACGCTTATGGTACAATTCCCAAAATATCCGCATGGGCACAAATCCATTAGCGCGGTCAGGGAAATGTTAAGGGCTGATTGTTCTTGATATTAGAGAGGCAATTTGACATTGGTTGAGTTAAGAGATAGTACGGGTGGTTTAGTTGGTTTTATTTCCTTCATTTCTGCGGCCAAAATCGCCGCTCCCAACGCTCCGTTGATTTGAGGGTCAATACTGTTAACAACAAATTTAATACCTAAATATTCTTCCAACGCTTTTTTGACGCCTGTATTTTTTGCCACTCCACCAACAAAAACAACTTTTTCCTGCACCCCTAAACTTTTTGCCATACTTCCAACTCGCCTTGCAACACTCTCACTTAGCCCTGCAATTATATTCTCTTTGCCTGCACCGGAAGCTATCAAAGAAATCACCTCTGTCTCGGCAAATACGGTACAGGTAGTACTCAATAAACACGGCTTATTTGCGCCGAGCGAAACTTTGCCCATATCCTCAAGTTTAACTTCCAGAGCATTCGCCATTACTTCTAAAAATCGCCCGGTTCCTGCTGCACACTTGTCATTCATCGCAAAATCTACCATCTTGCCGTTTTCGTCCAGCTTAATGACCTTGCTGTCCTGCCCTCCTATATCTATTACCGTTCTTATTTTTGGATTTAAATAATGTGCGCCTGTAGCATGACAGGTTAACTCGGTAATAGACTTATTAGCAATGGAAAATGAATTTCTTCCATACCCGGTTGCAACAATATATTCTATGTCTTTACTGCTGCAACCGGATTTAATAATCGCCTGCTCTAATGCTTGTTCACCTGCTTTTCCCGGCTCAATACGCGAATTTACTATCGCATAACCCACAATTTTATTATCTCCTAAAACTACCGCTTTCGTTACAAGCGAACCAATATCTACACCTGCAAACATCAGGAAATCCTTTCCAAAAATCCTTGTATTCTTGTCTTCAACTGCCCTGAATCTTCATCAGAGTAATCAGTCTCAATTTTTAATAAAGGAACACCCGCTTTATCAAGCGCCTTTTTCACTTTCCCATATTCAAGGTTATAAGTAAGACAGAACTGTAAACTGTAATAAACTACACCGTCAACTTTGTACTCCTTTGCAAGCCTTACGATATCATCTATTCTTTCATCATTTGGCGTAAAGCAACTGCAGTTTATGCTCATATACCTGTCAGCTATTGCTTTCATCTGTCCATCAATATCTTTTATATTTTCATCTATAACGGGAGAAGTAAAATACCTTGTCCCGGTGCAGGTTTCTTCACAAACCACATTTGCTCCGCTTGTTTCAATTATATGATGCGTTTTCCAGTTAGGAAGCGCCATAGGACATCCCGAAATCATAAGTCTTTTGGCTTTTTTATCCATTGCCCCAACACCTTTTTTAACACGTTCTTCCAGTTCGTTGCATAACACGTTTAGTTGCGCAGTAAATCTTACAGGGTCATCATAAAACGCTATCTGTGAAATTAAAAGTGCATCTTTCCCGGATATCGGTGAAGGCGAACTCTTGCGAAGTTCGTATAAACGCTCGATAGCTTTTCTCTTTGAGTTTATAAGCTTTATCTTTTCCCCGAGCATATCGGCCGTAATTTTCACTCCACTTACCTTTTCCATTTTATCCTTAAATAATTTCAATTCTTCAAGATAGAGTTCTTTTGCCTTTTTGCCTTTCTTTTGCGGAACTTCCATAACATAAACCGGAGCATAATCATTGAATATCTCCCATACTTTCTTTTTACCGTCACAAGTTGTCTCGCCGATAAGAAGGTCAGAAGCTTCAAGATATGGGCATATACGCCCAAGTTTAAACCCGAATACCGACTTTATCAGTGGACATAAATTGGCAGGTAAAACAGTCTCCGCATCAGGAATGGAAATCTGCGCTCCACCGCAAAGTCCAACTCCAATGGCATTTGCAGCAGTAATTATTTCATCCGGAACATACACGCAAAAAGTCCCGATAACTTTACCGCCTTTTTCTTTGTGGTCTAATAATTCCTTTATCCGCAATCCATGCGCTTCCGAAACGACAAAATCAAAATACTCCATACCTTTGGGTCTGTCTTTCTGATTCATATACATACTGCCATACATATCACCAAGAGCATTCAGGAGAACATCGTGTTTCTCCAGATTCAACCCAAGCCCCTTCCACATCTCTTTATAATCTGCCATTTCTCCCCCTTAGTTAGAGTTTGTTTCGTCAGAAACATTAGTCTAACTTATCCAGCAACGCTAGATAAAATCTTTACTTTTTCTTTTCTGTTTTTTTGCCTTCTTACAAACTAATCACTTTATCCGCTTTTAAAAAAGTTTCAGATATCTCAAAAAAGTTTGATACCCTGCCGACTTCCAACTTGTCTTTAAGATGAAAGAAATCAAGACAGGTGCCGCACACAAGTATCTCTATCCCCATTTTTTCAAGTTCGGATAAATTCTCTAAATGAGAAGATCCTTCGGTAACGAGCTTCACACCATTATTCATAAATATAATTCTATACGGTTTCGGAGATAATTCCTTCAACGTAGGAAAGAAAGCTTTCATAAGAATTTTTCCAAGCTCGTCGTCTCCACGTCCTACTGCATCCGAAGAAATAAACACTACTATTCTACCGTCCTCTTTTCCATTACAAGCTATCTTTTCCTCAGAAACTTTTGAGTCCACACCTTTTGTTATCTTAATGCTATATACTCCTTGTGCTTCCTTCAATTCAACCTTACAACCCGAGTTTTTTGCGAACCGTGATACGTTTTCAGATGCAGGTTTGTTATCCACAATAACCTCTATCGCTCCATCGGTTATTCCTTCTAACGCCTTTTTAGTTAAAATTACCGGCTGAGGGCAAGCTAATCCAGAAGCATCTATTTTATTTGTCATATTTACTCCTTCACAATCAGAACGTTTACTGCTTTAACAATAACTCTAACCTTATCTCCCTTTTTGACACCAATAGATTCAAGTGATTCCTTTGTCATAACGGAACTCATTTTTGCATTATCAGAAATATCAAAATCAATCTGGCACATTATGCCGTCTTTTACAACTTTTGTTACCTTTCCAATCAATTGATTCCTCGCTCCGTATTTCATACCTTCCTCCCTTTTAATAATTATTTCTAGTTACTACTAGTTACCATAAGTTACTGCTCAAATATATTCCCATCTTCATCTAATATATGAATTTGTCAAATTGAAATTTTGAATGTAATATTGGTATACGATATAAAAAATCAATGATTGGAAAATTGGTGTAATTGGTAATTGGTTGGTAATTTGGGACAACGACTATTTTTCCGATATTCCCAAACGCTTATACCATTCCCTTTTCCCTCAAACATACACATCCGAATACAAATTCCCGTTCGAAAAAAACAAAAACGTCGCCAGAAACCTCTTGTCTAAATTCTCGTCTATAAAAATCGTTGCCTCGCCTTGTTTCCTTACGGCTTTCCCGTAAAACATTTTCAATTCATACTTATCCGAACACATATTATTTACCATAATCGAGTTAATCGCTTTGAATTGTCCGTCATCGGTCAGGTTTTTGGTTTGCCCTGTCTCGAAAAGGTAATCAAGGGTATGTGTTCCTTTGGCGCGCGGCGCAAAATAAAGCGCAAGAATATTTGCGGTGTCGTCGGGTTTGCCTTCTCTGAAAGTACCTGTATACCATTTTAAGTGCAGTCTGCCGGATTCGTAACTCAAATCTTCTATTTTTAATCTGGGTTCATACATTTTTCCGCCATATACAGGAAACATTTTCGAAAGGTCTATCCGGTTGGAATTACTGATAAGTTGTTTCTTGTCCGGGATAGAGGAGTACAAATATCCCATACTCTGGTGTATGAAATAATTATGTTCGGAGTCCCGTTTATACCCTTTGCCCCAGTATTTTCGGAATGTCGGTCCCAGCAGGTGATACATTCGCATCAGCAATCCCATTATAGTATTCGTATTTTTGAAAGGAGTATTCGGATGGCTTCTTATCTCGTCAGGGTCGCGTCTCTGGTATAGAACTTGTTTCCCTTTTCGGTTTACGAAAGTTATGTTTCCAATTGTTCCGCTTATAGTACCGAAACTGCCACCTGTGGCTGTTGGCATTCTTTCCCTCCTATTTCCAGCTGAGCTGGATATACGTCTGAGACGGACTAAGAGCTAAAGCTCTAAGGGCCGTCTACAAAAAGTTATTAGGTTTATAAAATTCGGATTGACGGTGAATAATTTTTTTGACTCTTATAATATGCAAATACCATTTGGTTTTCAGATTTTTCCGGGACTGAGATTTCGTCGGGATAGTGTCTCGGCGGGATATGCTTGACCTCCAGCGTTTCTGAATCCAGTATGATTACGCCTGTTTTATAACCGGAATTTGATTTCCTATTAACTATTGTTGTCGCATCTAAATTTCCGATAGTGAATAAAATATTTTCCAACCCCGAGTTTATTCGTTTATAATTCGTGCTCATAAAGAAATGATGTCCCGAGTAGAATCCTTTTTTTACCGCTTCTGCGTGCCATACCGGGTAAAGGATATCTTTTATTTGCGGGGCGATTTTTATAAGCGTGGTCATAATATTTTTACTTGATATGAATTGAGGATTTTTTGTGAAGTTGTCGTTGACGTATTTTTCCGGGTAATATGGAGTTATTGTATTTCTTTTATTTCTGACTTTAAAAGTAATTCCTTTTGCGTCCGCCGGCATATCGTAATTAAACATCTTTTTCGCATCTTCAGGGGTAATCCCTTTAAGCGTCCCCCTGAAATTCATCGGCCAATTTTTTACTTTCATTCCCCTCCTTTGTGCACAAAATGAAACAAGTTTGTTAATCTTTTAATCTGATTTCCCGCTTGTTTACCTGCCGAAGGCATGGCTTTTGTGGCAGAATTTCTGTATTTTTTTATCCGTGGCTAAAAATCTCTTCTGTTGCCTGTTATTTTTTAACTCTATAATTTTCCATTTTCTTTTTTCTGCGGAAATCCTTATCTGTTTATCCAAATTATATCTCCGTCTTTTTTTGTTTTTCCGTTCTCTGTTTTCCCTTATCCTGTAAATCTGCGAAAATCTGCGTCCCAAAATTTCTTTTCCCTATCCGTTTTTCGTGTTTTTGTGGCAGAATTTTTATTCCCTCAATACTGTTCGATGCAGAAAAACATAAAAAGATTCTAAAAATATTTATTTTTTTCTCCGTAGGGGCATAGCGTTTTCTTCTTTTATGTTTTCGTGACAAGTTTGTTGTTCGTTTCTCTACTCTATAATTTTCCGTTAGTTAGACTTTCCGACGTCAGGGAGATTATACGAAGCCCTTGGAGCTTTAGCCCTTAGGGATTCGTATCCTGTAGCGAAGCGTTGGATAGTCAAGCTCTTAGGAGTTTTACTCCTTACTTACAAGCTCTTAGTCTGTTTTGTAGAGATTGTTGTCCGGAATCTTTTACCGTAGAGATTGCTATCCCGCATAGCGGGGGTCCAACTTGTCTCCGCCTGAGGCGGACTGGAAATCTTGTGGTTTCGATTTTGTTTTCTGTTTGTAGTTCATTTCTCAACTCTATAATTTTCCGTTATCCGTGTGTATCCGTGTTTGTTATCCGTGTCAATCCGTGGCAAATATTCTTTCTGTTGTCTCTTACAATCTCGTCAAGTCCCTGTTGAAAAATTAATCTGTTCTTTTTTATCCTGTTAATCCTGTCTGAATCTTCTGTATTCTGTTCTTTATTTGTTTTTTTATCTTTCTGTTTATCTGCGGTTAAAAATTTTATCTGTTTTTTGTGATTTTTTATGTTTTTCTGATTTTCGTGGTATTCCGTTCTCTTCTTTTATTTTTTTGTTGCTTTTTATTTTCTTTGCAATAATAATTATAAATGGTGAAGAGGTAATCATATGCTGTCAACTTTTTTACTGCAAATCTTAATCTCCGGATTGGACTTGTTTGTAGGCTGTCATTGTTGGATAAACACAGGCGATACCAGTAACCTGTGGTCAAGAAAACAAGTATGGGATATTCCCTATACTTCAAGCTCTAAATACATTCACGCAAGTTTTTGTAATTTGGACAACGACAGTGATTTTGATGCCTATGTTACCGGTGATATAAATACTATAATAGCTTTTGAAAACATAGGCTCCGACACTGTACCCGTCTGGCAAAAAAAAGCCGGATGGGATTTTTCACCGCCCGGATTTACTATGGTGTTTTGGGCTGAGTTCGTTGATATAGATGGAGATGGTGAATACGAGTTAAGCATAGCTAAAATAGATACTATTAAGTTTTTTAAAAATATAGGAACCGCGGATACTATAAAATGGGAAAGGCGTCCTCTATGGGATTTGCCTGTGCCGGATGAAAACCTTGCGCATACTTATGGAGATTTGGATAATGACGGAGACCTTGACATTTTGGTAAGACGCTGGTGGGCTTGTGAAATTGAAGCTTTTGAAAATATCGGGACAAAAAACAATCCCGTATGGCAGAAAAAAACGGCGTGGGGTCGTCCGCCTTTTCAGTCGCAATGCGCTTTAGGCGATTTGGATGGAAATAAAACTTTGGATTTAATTTGTCACGGTGCTTCCTCCGGGGATTCTGCCTACGAAAATACCGGAACTATAACTAATCCCGTATGGACAGAAAGAAGAAACTGGCTTACCGGGGATACTTCTGCCACAAATGGTTTATACCCGGAATTCGTAAATATAAGTACCCCCTCGGCTGGTATACAGGAAAAATGGAGTGAAAAAACATCCTGCAACACGGTGTTATCAATCTCTAAAAACCCATTCTCTAACTCTACAACCATCACTTATTCTGTTTCTCCTAATAACTATTATACTAATACCCTATTAACTATCTATGACATTGCCGGTAAATTAGTAAAGACTTTCCCTCTGACCACTGACCGCCCGTCCGCCTCAGGCGGAACCACTAATGTCACATGGGACGGTAAAGACAATAATGGCAAAAACGTAAAGCAAGGTATCTACTTCGTAAGAAACAACGCTAAACAATCTCTCAAACTCATCAAACTGAAATAATAAATATTGTTTCAAGAAAAGGGGCGAACATCCGTTCGCCCCTTTTTTATTGGGTAGATTGGAGCATCCGCTCCAATCTCTTCTTTTTTTTCTGTCTAATTTGTTCCGTGAAATGTGGGAAGCATCTCCCGATGCTGATTCCTGGGGCACTTGCCCGCCGGTCTTCTTGGCGGGTTTTTCGTGGTAAATTCTTCTCTGTTTGTAGTTCATTTTTTAACTCTATAATTTTCTGTTAGTTAGACTTTCCGACGCAGGAGGATTAGTCTAACTTATCCAGCTCAGCTGGGTTTTCTGTGTTAATCCGTTTTAATCCCTGTCTGCCATTCTGTTTGGTAGATGTGTGCTTTCTTTCTGTTTTCGTGGCAGATTTTTTCTATTATCTTTTTTTCTTTTCCGTGTATTTCTGTGTCATTCCCTGCCTGCCGGCAGGCAGGTGTGGCCAAAGATTTTATCTGTTTTTTGTTTTTCTTTTGTGATTTCGTACTTTCGCGGCAGTCTTTTTCTACAAAAAATTTGACATTTCCTTACTCACGTTGTATTAACTCCTTAATGAACTTTGCTTTTGTCGGCGCTGTTATCGCTACCCTTATCAACCTCTCACTCGCAGCCATTATCCTATCCGGCCACAGAAATAACATCGTCCGCAAAACCTTCGGCTTTATCAGCATTTGCCTCTTTATATGGAATCTCTTTAGGGCTTTTGCCCTGTATTTCAAAATTCATCTCTCCCCGTTCGCCCCGCAAGTCGCCCTCTTCTTCAAACTCAACAGCATCGGACTCGTCTTCCTCCCCACGGCAGTCCTCCACTTCGTTATCTCGTTCACGGGCATAAAAGAAAAATTCCAAAAATATCTCCTCCTCGTCTCCTACTCCTTATCAATATTCTTCCTCTTAACCCTTTTAACGCCCTACGCTATCTCCACCGGCTGGACTTCCCTTTTCTGCTTTTTCCAGATTCCCGTATACCTGTACTCAATATATTTACTCCTTTATAAACATAAAAAAAGCACCTCTTCTGTAGAAAAAAACAGACTCCAATACTTAATCATCGGCGCAATTATCGGCATCGCAGGCGGCCTTACCGATACCTTCCCCGCTTTCGGAATTAATTTCCCTGCGCTCGGAAGCCTCGCAAACGCCGTATATGCCTTAATTATCGCCTATACTATCATCCAATACAGACTTTTCGGCGTCGGGGGAATCGCAAAAAATACCCTCTCCTTTATCCTTATGGCCGCTGTACTCTCGGCTATCCTACTCCTGTTCAGATTTATCCCGTCCGGTCCCCTGCTCTATTTGTTCGCCTTCCTCTCCGCATCATTAATAATTCTCGCCTACCAACCCGTTCGCAGCGGGATAAATAAATTCGTGTCCGCGATAGGAAAAGAAAAAAATTACCGCAAACTACTCGCCGAATTTAATACCGGTATATCCAATACTACCGCTCCCGAAGAAGTTTTCGATCTCCTCCTCAATACCGCTTCCAAAACCATAAACGCTTCTCGTTTCTCTCTCGCTCTCAAAAATAAAAACAACTTCCAAATACTGAAATCTCCCCAAAAAGAAATCATCCCTGCCGAAGATTCCCTCATAAAAGAATTAAATAAAAATAACGTCGTTGTAAAAGAAGAATTAATCGCAAGAATAAAATTCGGCAACGATGCTCCCATCCAAAAAACCAACATCGAAAACGTTATCCAAACTATGCAAAAACTCGAATCCGAAGTCGCCGTCCCTATGAAATTCAAAATGGAAATATCCGGATTTCTGCTCGCAGACGAAAAAACTACCGGAAATATGTTTACTAAAAAAGAACTCGAATTCCTTGCCGAACTTTGCCGTATCGCAATCCTGTCAATAGAAACTTATAAAACACACGCCGAAAAAGAAAAAAGCAAACACCTCTCCGCTCTCGGAACAATGGTCTCTTCAGTTGCTCACGAAATAAAAAACCCGCTCGGTTCCGTGAAAGGCGCCGCGCAATACCTCGAAACCGAATTCGGAAAAAATGAATTCATTGATATTATACTCACGGAAACAAACAGGTTGAACGAACTGGTCTCCGAATTCCTTGAATTCTCGCGCCCCCCAACCATAAAAACCGAACCCTATAACATTTCCCAACTCATCGATAAAACAATACCTCTCGTTAAAAAAGATAATATCGTCTTCAAAACAAACTATTCCGAAGTCCCGCTTCTCTCTATAGACCCCGACTTGATGAAACAGGTTTTTCTTAACCTCTTTCTGAACGCCGTTCAGGCAATGCCCGAAAAAGGAGAAATTATAATAAACGTACAAAAACAAAAAGATACCCGCTTCGTCGAAATAAAAATACAGGACAACGGCGCCGGGATTTCCACGGAAGTTAAAGACAAAATATGGGAACCGTTTTTTACTACCAAAAAGAAAGGTTCGGGACTGGGACTCTCCATTGTTCGCCAGATTATAGATGCCCATAACGGGATGATTGATATCGAAAGTAAAGAAAAACAAGGCACAACTATTACTATAATGTTGCCGGGAGATAAAAATGCTTAAAAATATACTCGTCGTAGATGATGAATTAAGTATGCAAAAAGTTCTTTCCGCTATGCTCCAGAAAGAAGGATATAAAGTAATCACCGCAAATAACGGCAAAGAAGCCCTTGAACACTTTACAAAAAATCCTCCCAACCTCGTTATTACCGATTTGAAAATGCCCGAAATGGACGGCCTCTCCTTACTTTCGGAAATTATGAAAGTTTCTCCGGGCGTTCCCGTGATTATGATTACCGCTCACGGTACCGTCGAAACCGCAGTCTCCGCTATGAAACAGGGCGCTTACGATTTCATAATCAAACCTTTTGACATAAACGAAATTAAACAGGTAGTAGAAAAAGCACTAAACGTGCAGGAAAAGAATACACAAAACTTTTTAATCAGTCCCGAGGATGAAGATGAAATCGTCGGCAAATCGCCTAGAATGCAGGAAGTTTATCAAATGATTGAAAAAGTTTCCAAAAGCGTCGCAACCGTTTACATCCGCGGCGAAAGCGGCACCGGGAAAGAACTCGCCGCAAGAGCCATTCACTACAGGAGCGACAGGAAAGATAAACCTTTCATAAAAGTCAACTGCGCCGCAATTCCCGAAAACCTCCTCGAAAGCGAACTATTCGGTTACGAAAAAGGCGCGTTCACGGGAGCGAATGTCGCCAAACCCGGCAGATTTGAACTTGCGGACGGCGGAACCCTGTTCCTTGACGAAATCGCCGAGATGAGCATAAATAACCAGTCGAAACTGTTCAGGGTTTTACAGGAAAGGGAATTCGAAAGAATAGGCGGAGTACGAACTATTAAAGTTGATATCAGACTTATCGTCGCTACGAGTAAAAACCTTCAGGAATATGTCGCCGAAGGCAAATTCCGCGAAGAACTTTATTACAGGTTAAACGTAGTGCCTATTTCTTTGCCTCCTCTAAGGGAAAGAAAAGAAGACATCAAAGCGTTGGTGGAGTTTTTTATTTCGAGGTTCAATAAACGTGAAGGGAAGAATATTCGCGGCATAAGCGACGACGCGTTGAAAACGCTTATGAATTACCCTTGGCAAGGCAACATAAGGGAACTGGAAAATGTGATTGAAAGAACCGTAGTGCTGGAAGACGTGGAAATATTGCAGACGGAACATTTCCCGCACCTCAAAACTAATGTTGAAACGGGTTCACAAAAACTGACATTAAAGGAAGAGAGCAAGAAAGGCAAAACCGAAACCGAAAAAAGTTTAATCATAGAAGCGCTTCAGGCGTCGAACGGCAACAGGACAAAAGCCGCACAAGCGCTCGGCATCAGCCGCCGAACCTTGCAGTTGAAAATAAAAGAATACTCCCTCAACCATCTCTAATCCCTTTTTTTTTCTGTTTTAACTCTAAAACTTTCTGTTATCTGCGCCAATCCGTTTTAATCTGTGCCAATCTGTGTGCTTTCTTTTATCTGTTGCTGTTCTTCGTGATTTTTTATGTTTTTCGTACTTTCGTGGTAAATTTGTTGTTCGTTTTTTTATCCGTGTTAATCCGTGTCTGTTATCCGTGGTAGGAAGCTCTTTCCGCCTTTGGTGGATTAGAGATTCCTATCCAGCTCCGCTGGGCTAATTTTTCTGTTGCTGTTTTTCGTGCTTTTCTTTCGTGTTTTTGTGGCAAGTTTGTTATTCGTTTTTAACTCTCTAATTTTCTTTTTTCTGTGTTAATCCGTTTTAATCCCTGTCTGCCATTCTGTTTGGTAGATGTGTGCTTTCTTTCTGTTAGTTTTTCTCTCTTTTTCTGTGTTTTTCTGTGTCATTCTGTGGCTAAAAGATTTTATTTGTTATCTGTTTTTTCTGTTTTCGTGGCAAGCTTTTGGCACCCAACTGCGCAAATATTTTCACACCCCTCCCCCCAATCTGTAAACTTCCTTTCACACTTTGTTATTTCCCCCTCTCCCCCTGACACCCCGCAAACCCACTCCCGTAAATGAATTTCCCGTTTTGTCACGACTTTGACACGAACCTTGCTCATATAAAAAGGCAAATGGAGGCAACAATGAAAAACTTTTTAACTTTGGAACTGGCGAGAATGTTCTTCTCTTTCTCACCGGTACAAATTTTGGCAGGAGGAATGCGCGCTTTTATATTTGTCGTCGGCGTATGCAAAAACCCAATGACAAAAGTTTACGGGAACTTGCTGAAACACATATTTGTAAATAACGGTAAAGTGTTCGCTGCCGCTGTGTTATTTGTATCGCTTTTATCTTTTGATTGCAAAGCCGAAGGACTGGGCCTCAAAATCCCGCAAATGTTTTGCTTCTCGGAATCGTTCTCAAATTATAAATCTTCGGGCAATACATTCTCCATTAAAAACGGCGAGTGGCAAGGAGAAACCATTGATGAACCGCCTTCCGGTGGAATCGGAGCTTGTGCGCTTGAATCGTTTGGGAGTCTGCTAGGTGGCGTAATTAGCTCAGCCCCGAGTTTATTTTTTGCATGTGGAACGCTTTACACTATCTATAATGGTGGACATCAGAATAAGGATGTGGTACTTGTTACGGGACTTTGTATTGCTACGGCTTTTATTATTCCCTTGGGTTCAGCCGCAGGAACAAGCCTCGCAGGAAGCATAATGCATCAGGAAAGTTCATTCAAAAGGGCATACAGGGGAGCGCTCGCGGGAGGATTAATCGCATGGGGAATATCTGCAACAGCTCTAACTGCCATTGCCTTATGTTATTGCCCTAATCCCGGAATTGATGCTCCGGCAGTAGGTATTGCATACACTCTCCCAATAATGGGATTGGGTTGCATTATCGGTAGCGTCATAGGTTATAATAAATAGGAGGAAAAATGAAAAACAAAATAACTTTACTTTTAATCGGTTTGCTCATCTCCGCGCTTTTTCCTGCCACGGGCAAAACGGAAAACATCGGCCTCAAAATCCCGCAAATGTTTTGCTTCTCGGAATCATTCTCAAATTATAAATCTTCGGGCAATACATTCTCCATCAAAAACGGCGAGTGGCAAGGAGAAAGTTTTGAAGACACACCTTCCGGTGGTTTCGCGGCTCATACGCTTGAATCATTTGGTAGTCTAATAGGTGGCGTAATTGGCTCAGTTCCGGGGCTATTTTTCTTATCTTATGCAATAGGCGCATCCGGCATGGAAAATTACGGGGATATCCTTCCTAGTATGGGACTTTGTGTCGCCACATCCCTAATTGGTATACCATTAGGTTCAGCCGCAGGAACAAATCTCGCAGGAAACATAATGCATCAGGAAAGCTCATTCAGAAAAGCATACAGAGGAGCGCTTACGGGAGGATTAATCGCATGGGGCGCATCTGCAGTAATACTAACTGCCTTATATATTCCTTATGCAGGCCGTTATGCTCCATTAGTTGGAATTTCATGTACTTTCCCGGCAATTATACCGGGTTGCATCATCGGCAGCGTCATAGGTTATAATAAATAGGAGGAAAAATGAAAAACAAAATAACTTTACTTTTAATCGGTTTGCTCATCTCCGCGCTTTTCCCTGCCACGGGCAAAACGGAAAACATCGGCCTCAAAATCCCGCAAATGTTTTGCTTCTCGGAATCATTCTCAAATTATAAATCTTCGGGCAATACATTCTCCATCAAAAACGGCGAGTGGCAAGGAGAAACCATTGATGAACCGCCTTCCGGTGGAATCGGAGCTTGTGCGCTTGAATCGTTTGGTAGTCTGATGGGCGGCGCAATTGGCTCGCTTCCGAGTTTATTTTGTGCATTTCAGACGCTTTATATACTTTACGATGGTTCATATCAGTATAAGGATATAGTAATCGGTACGGGACTTTGTATAGCTACGTCTTTCATTATTCCACTGGGTTCAGCCGCGGGAACAAGCCTCGCAGGAAGCATAATGCACCAGGAAAGTTCGTTCAAAAAAGCATATAGAGGAGCATTAAAAGGAGGCTTAATCGCATGGGGAATATCCGCAACAGCACTAACTCTCATCGCCTTATGTGACCCGGAGTCCCGGAGTACTGCTCCGACAATGGGTATTACATTTACTCTTCCAATAATGGCATTTGGTTGCATTATCGGCAGCGTAAACGGATATAATAAATAGGAGATAAAATGAAAAACAAAATAACTTTCCTTTTAATCGGATTGCTCGTCTCCGCATCTTTACCGATCGCAGGCAAAACAAAGAACATTGGATTAAAAACATCCCTGTCCGAAACAGAAAAATTCCTGCGATGGAATGTACTTGAGTTTGGTATAAGCATGGGCACTATAGAATATTTTGAGTCTAATACAATAGGTAAAGGTTGCGGACTCGGTATGAAAGTATTAAGCGCAGACATCTTTTTCCCGAAATATAAAATCGGGATAGGTACTGCATTGGCTGAAGTAGCAATGTTGCCCTCAGACAATATGGATACACCGGATAGATGCGTAGCCGCCGCCTTCCCTCTCACTATTTACGGAACGCTTTATCATAATGAATGGGGTCTTGGAAGATGTAAATTCGTTAATACAATTAATTGTTTTGGGGAAGTTTTAAGTATCCCTACGAAGATTATATGGCCGGATGCTCCGATAACCTTAGGTTGCGGCGTTGAATGGACACCGGGCTTACTTCTGAATCTCAAAGCCGGATACCGTAGAATCTTAGGTTCCCATTTTCACTATCCGGATGGCTCGCCTACACCGGACGAATCATCTTTGTATGCATCCTTGAACTTATTTTTAGGAGCAGTCAATCCTATAACAAAAGGAGCAAAATGAAAAATAAAATAAAAAACAAAATAACTTTACCGCTGATAATAATAACAATGTGGATTTCTGTCGGTCAAAACATTTGCCTCGCATCAAACGAACAAGACTCCCTCAAAACACCTGAACTGAAAAATTTCGGCTCTCCTAACGTTAACAGCAAGATAACACTGCCCTCAAATGTTTTATATTCGGGCACATCGAACGACTCTTTCTTTACTTCGTTCAGCTCGTCTGCGAAGAGCATCACCGATAACGAGGAGCGCGAAGCCATCAATAAACAAAATGCTTTGGGGGATGAAGGATGCGGAGCTTTTATTGGCGGATTAAGCGCACTAGCCCTTAGTATCCCAATCACCAGTACGCTTTGTGCCGGAAGAACCGATGATTTTGCAATCCTTGCTCAATTATATTATTTCTCAATGTCAAGTCTGATTCTAACCCCCATATGCGCTTCAATAGGCGTATCAGTAGCAGGGGACAAAAGAAATCAAAAAGGCTCTTTTCCAAAAGCATTCCTTGGAAGTATAGCCGGAGGAGCCCTGGGAGCAATTGTAGGGAGTATTCCCGGGGTAATACAAAAAGATACTAACGTTTCTTTTTTCGGCTCCATTATTGGTTGGGAATTAGGAAGTGTCCTTGGTAGCGTAAAAGGTTACAATTTTTAGGAGATACAATGAAAAATAAAATAACTTTACTTTCAATCGGTTTGCTCGTCTCCGCATTCTTGCCCGCAACGGGCAAAACGGAAACATTATTACGTTGGAATTTGCTTAGTTGTGAATGCAATAAAGGTCCTTACTCGGAATGCGGGGGGCAAATGGAATTACTGGGAATAGATTTCTTTTTCCCGAAGTATAATTTCGGGATAGGTTCTGCTCTTGCAGAAATCATAGAATTACCGTATCATGAAAGTCATCACGAAATGGATGATTTAGCCCCCTTCGATAATTTTACTGTTGCTCCAATTAATCTTTATTATCTTCTTTATTACAATAAATGGCATCTCGGCAAACTTCAATTTGCCAATACGGTTGATTGTTTTGCAGAGTTTTGGTTTCTTTATCCCCCTCGTTCCGGAAGTTTTGGTATTGAATGGTCCCCCGGCACTTTATTAAAATTACGTGTAGCTTACACGGATATTTTTCAGGAACATAAATCCGCATTTTACGTTTCCTGCGGTCTGTCTTTAGGAGCAATTAATATATTAGGGGGAGAATAAAATGAAAAATAAAATAACGTTACTTTTAATCGGTTTGCTCATCTCGGGATTCTTCTCGGACACTGGCAAAACAGGAAACATCTTGACATAGTAGCAACAGGGTATAATAAATAGGAGGAAAAATGAAAAACATTTCAACTGACACATTGGAAAATTCGTCAATTCTCTGGGACTCTTTATGGACGAATAAATTTACTAATTTTCATCGCCGGTTCACGGTCTCTCAACCCGTTGAAAATTTCGTCCGACATCAACTTTATTTTAAGGCGATAAACAAACTTTTGAAAGGCTCTTGCGTCGGGAAAAATATTCTTGAATTGGGATGCGGAACGGGTAGCAATAGTTTATACCTTGCTTCTACGCGACAGGTGAATTCCGTTACCCTACTTGATTTTAGTCCGGAAGCTATGACAAACGTAAAAACGGAAACATATCCCTGTAACGTGAAAAAAATCTCAAAAGACCTTTTGAAATTTTCTCCCACAAAAAGATATGACTTTGTTCACAGCACTGGATTAATAGAACATTTCTCCGGCAAAGAACGTCTCTACGCGATAAAAAAACACAGCCAATGCGCCCGTCCGGGAGGACTGGTTATGATTTGGGTGCCGATTTTTTCCCCGACTTTTAACTGTATCGGAATGTTCAACCGCTGGATAGGAATCAAAGAACTGCCTTTTACAAAAATCGAAATGTGGGTGTTGTGCTTACAAAGTAATCTCGAGATTATCAACGAAGGAGAAACCGCCTTTGGTGCTCTATATGGCGTCCTCTGCAGAAAAATTGGTTAAAGATGGGGCAATTAAGTTTCGTAGGGGCGAATGGTCATTCGCCCTTTTTGTTGTTTGTCATTTGGCACAAAAGTGTCATCCCGCTTGGGCGGTGACTGAGCGTAGAGAAGAATCTCTCTGTCTTCTTTTATTCGTGCCCATTGAGTTTACCCTGAGCTTGCCGAAGGGCGTTCATTCGTGGATAAATATTTCTGTTCTCCGTTTTTCCTTTGTATAGATTACTTAAAACCCCGAAACCTTCTCAAGGTCAAAAATTACTCTGGAACTGTCTAATTTTGTGTATTCAAAACGAACAATTCCATATTGATGTTGAAAATAATAAGTTGCTTTATACGTTCCCTTTTCGCTTGTAGCTTTCGCATCAATCTCTAAACATCCCGGGAAAACTTTCATTGGCGTCCGGACATCTTTTCGCGCGGTAATCCGGGAATATGTTTTTATACGACACGTTGCTTCCCCTCCGTATCGGTCTGCATAGATATTTACATAGACAAATTCTGTCTTCTGCCCTTTTTCTAAAAAAGTCCCCAATTCAACCGGGGCCTGACCAAAAATCATCATAAAATTCAATTCAACATAACACGGCGTGGAAAAAACCATACGGTTTGAATCTTCATCGATTTCACAAATACTTTCAAGCTTATGGGCGTTGTCGGGAAGAATATTCTTCTGAAGGTATGTCCATTTTGCCAGTAAATGCTCTTTATTATCCTGAAATAGGGAAGGAGCGCCTTTTACTATATCCAAACTTATTGTTGGAGAATCCGTAGTGTCCCCTTCAGGATTAATAAAAAATATCCTGTAAATCCACTGCCTTCCGAGTTTTAGTATTTCTTTGTCTTTTGAAAAAGATATGTTTTTATCCGAAGAATCTACCTGCGCTGAAGCCGAAAAAGAAAACAGGATAAGGTAAAACAAAATAAATGTTTTCCTCATTTTACCCCCCTTGGCAAACTCACTGTTTCCATTCTTACTTCTTTTTGTTTGTTTCTCTCTCCTCTGATTTTCTGATAACCTGGTTCTCTGATATACCCCCCCCATCTCCCCATCTCCGTGCTTGCCCGCCGCAGGAGGGTCCCCGCATCTGTTTTTTTATCCTGTTAATCCTGTCTGAATCTTCTGTATTCTTTTTGTAGTTTATTTCTTCTCAGTTTTCTTTTCATCTTCTTTATCTGCGAAATCTGCGTCCAAAAAATTTCTTTCCGTTTGATGTCTCTTCGTAGGGGCGATCCGTCGGATCGCCCCTTTTTCGTTGTTGTCACTCTTACTTCATCGCTCCCTATTTGTTATATTCTTTTCCTTTTAAGAGAAAAATTTATATCCTTCACTTTTTGCCCTTCTTTCAGACTCAACCATTCAACATTCTTTGGGGTTTCCACAAAATAGTGTTTATTGTCAAAATTATCGGACTTCGCTAATTCAACGTTGTTGTGCCATTTATCAGTATACCCCTTTGTTGAAACTGTCCGTATCGTATACTCTCCGGGTCTCAGATTTTTCAATTCATACTTGCCTTTTTTAACATACGCGCTTTTTACAATATGTCCCGTCTTATCATAAACCGATACTGTCACAGGTAATAGAGGAGTTTCCTTCTTCCCTACGGAAACATTCCCGGAAATGGAACAATTTGCATTAACCATATCAAAATTTACATCAAACTCAGGCTTTCCTTTTTTTACCTCTATGGTTTTTGTCCTGGTATCATCAAAAGTTTCCCCTCCGCCATAATATTGAGACGGATAGTCGTTACACAGGACTTCAAGTTTATATTCCCCGACAGGTAGACTTTTTACTTCATATCCCCCGCAAAAAGTACTCGTTCCATAACCGGCTACGCTCCCGCTCTTTGAATCGTAAGCAATGATTGTGCATAAAGAACTGTCCCCGTCTATAGCGACCTCGTTGTATTTTACGAACCCCTGTATCCATCCTCCCTGTTGCATTTTAACGGTCACGGGACTTGTCTTATATCCGCCTTTAACTTCTATGAAAGTTGCATTTTCAAGACGGTTTGCGTTTTTATAATATGTTGCGCCGTAAGAAATACCGGAACTCCTTTCCCCGAAATAACTTATATAAACGGTATATTTACCGGGGAAAATATTTGGATATTCAAAATTGCTTCCGCCTACACCCCAGCAACTCCTGTTATTTCCTGTTTCACCTTCATTGATAATACAAATAGTTGCTCCTTCGGTAACAGGTGTTCCGTTTTCATCAACAACGGATATCGGGATTCTTCCTCCCTCTTTCAGATACATCTTAATGCCCTTTATATTCTGCCCCGTCGCTACGCTTATTAAATCCGCATCCGTATAACCGGCAGCGCATTTATAAAATTGGTCGGCATAAGGACTTCCGGTATTATAACCTGCGCGGGTCCTAAGCGTATATTCTCCGCTGTCCAAACCGCAGAATTCAAAATATCCCGATGAATCCGTATTGAAACTTTCCGACTCGCAATAAATTGTAACGTTTGAAACAGGCAACTTAGTCTTCTCCGAATAAACGTTGCCTGATATTTTCCCGCCTTTCTTTACCGAAATATCAATGTTTTTTGTCGTGTCATTCGGAGCTATATTTATCATAGTTGCGTCTTCCCAGTCCTGTACCTGCCCGTAATATGTACCGATATAATTTCGTAATGAAATATACACTTTGGAATTGCCCGATTTAATACCGCTTATTTTGTAATTTCCTGAAGAATCGGTATGCGTTGAATGACTGCTGTAAGAATATATTTTGTATGCATCATAAACGGAAATAACTATGGAATCGTAAACCGGCTTGCCACCGCACTTTATATTCCCCGATAGCGTACTCCCCGTCTCAAGATAAAAGTCAACAGTTGACAGTTTCTTGTCTTTTTCAACGTTAACAAGAGAAGCATTTCTCCAGCCCCCGGCGCTTTTATAGAACTGTTTAAGATAGTTCCCGTTCGTTCCCCATTCATTTGAAGGAATGCAAAAATAATAAGTCCCCACCTGAAGAGGTTGATATTCCATACTGTACCTGCCGTCTATATCGGTCTTACTTAGAGTAATGATGTCCCCATATTTATCGTATATCCATACGCTAACACTTGCTGCCGGTTTGTTTGTGACTTTGTCAAATACCGTTCCGGAAACGTCACCATAATCTTTGGGCGTTATCTTAACCATTGACTGCTCCTGACCTCCACTTTGAATTGTTAAGATACTAACCCCCAATAAACATAAAAGATATTTAAACATCGTTCCCTCCTTTTTTACTTTAATTTATATATTTCCTTTCTGTATGTCTCCCTATGCCGCGAACTATCCAAATAAACGCCTCCGTTGGAATCGCGCAAAGTATCTATTCTGGAAGAATCACGAATTGTTTTAAGAGTAGACGCTTTAACAAAACCGTTATAGGAACTTAATTCCGGAACAGCCGTTGGCGTTTCTCCCTTAGGCCGACCGGCGGTAGATGTTATGGTAAAAGTAGTACAGCTCCTGGTGGCAATGTCACCGGTTATTGGGTCGATGGTTCGAGTGATGTTGCAGGTGTAAGTAGTGCAGGGAATACCATAGTCGGCTTCTTTATTTTCAGAAACCTTTTTTGTATTTCCACAAGTCAACGATTCTCCGTCTTCGTTAATTTTTGGTGCTTCCGCGCATTTTGTATTTACGTTTGTTTTCAATGTCCCGGTAAATTCCGTTTCCGTATACTTTAAATACGAAAACGGCAAAATGGCAATAATAACTATTGCAATACCCGTTAAAAACACTCTTCTAAAATTAAATACCTGTTTAACTTTTTCAGGATAAACGGGGTGCGTAGTTAAATTGCTTGCATTATTAAACATATCCATTTTTCCTAACTCTTTCAAAAGTTCTAAAGGAGCTGCCTCTGAAATGCCGGAAATTAACAATGTCCCCAATAATGCGTTTCCGATAATAATACCCTTCTTTTTAAGCCCTTTCCTGAGATCCTCTATCCCTGCCTTTATTTTTCGTGATACGGTAGCCTGGGATATCTCCAACTCGGTGGCAATAATTTCCTGCCTTTTCCCCTGCAAAAAATGCTGTATGAGAAACATTCTTGATTCCTCGCCCATACTTATTAATACCTCATCAATATAATGAGAAATATCTTTCCATTGAGAAGCTTTTGTCGGTGTCATTGTATAATCAATTTCTCTTTTTTGCCTTGAAGAGTCTTTGCGGATAATGTCTATTGCCGTTCGGGTTGCCGCTTTGTGCAGCCATCCCGATAATGAACGGGTAATATTGTCGGGACTTTGCAGTAAACGGTAAAATGTGTCCTGGGCTGCATCTCTGGCTCTCTCCCGGTCTCTTAAAATACGATAACATACGGAATAAACAAGCCCTGCGTAACGGTTTATAATCTCGGTAAATGCCTCAGGGTCTCCCTTCAAGGCTAACTTTTGTATTAAAATGTTGTCTGAGTCTTCCATTGTTTTATTTGACTATTCAAAACTTTCTACTTATAAGTCGTAGCGGATCTAAAAATTATTCAATAAATCTTTTTTATGCACGGAAAATTTTCCACCGCCATACAAAACACATAATTTCTATCTACAAAACCTACCCGTTATTATTCTCAATAAATTTTCGGAAGTTTAATATGAATTCATCAAAATCAATTCCGTAAATATCTTTGAAAACTTTATTATGATTATTGTCTTTTAATAAACTCTTCATATAGACTAAGAATTTTTCTCTCCCCCGGGTTTCAATTAAATAATCAACGATACAGGCAAACTCGGAATACATAAATGGAGGTATATATTTTACGTTAAGTTTAATTTGAGATTCTTTCTTAGTATGAAAATAATGAGGTGGCATAAAATTACCTTGTTTTATTAAAGTATATGTTTCTTCTTTACTCGGGTAGAAAGACGTTCCCATCTGGTTTACGCTGTACGTCGCAATCCCTTCCAATAACCATTTTGGATATTTAAGTCCGGCTAAGATTCCTTTGTTTTGCAATATTATAGAATGTGACAACTCATGTTTTAAGTAAATCTCCATAGATATTTTTCCCTCTTCTGCTTCTTTTTGAGCCCACGGGGAAACAACGATATTCCCGTTCGTAAATGCGCAAAAACGAGCTTTAGATAGTGAACGGTGTGAATATGTTCTTTTATCACGGAAGAAAAATATCTTTGGCTTGCTCTTGAATTTTAATTCATGAAACTTTTCTACTGAAGGTATTAATGAATCAACCCAATCGTAATTGGTTGAATTGTTATCTTTTTGTATATATATAATGGTGTTAGATAATGTATGTTTTGTAAAACCGATTATTATCGGAGAATATGGAAATAATTTCCCAAAAACAAATATGTATGTTAAAAAACTTAGGAGGATAATAGTTATTCCTATTATTAATGTTATGCTTTTTTTCTTCATCGTTTTAACTTTATAATACTTTTACTTTAACTGTCAATTAAGAAAACTATAAATTGAGATACTCCGTATCCTTTTATCAAGAGAAACTATTACGATAAAAAGCTCTCCCGCAGACAGGCGTGGCTAAAAATTCATTTTTTGTATATATTCGTTTTTATTTTAAATTTGACTTTCATATATCCATTCATTATAATAAAACTAATATAAAAAAATATGAACCCTGTGCTTAACGTAATGTATTTAATACTGGGATTATTTACCATACTATTGGCTGTTTTTAATTGGAACCCCTTTCATAAAAAACCAAAAAATAAAATAAGCAGGATAGCAATCGGAATATTAGGGATAACAATATTATGCGCTCCGTTATTTTTACGGAAATTTCCCGGATATTCTTTCCTCTTGTTGTTATTGTTTTATACTTGTTTTATAATTGAAGATGTTTTCAGGGATTGGAAATAAAATACCCTCTCCCTTTCTTTTCTCCGTGTCCTCTGTTCTTCCTCCCTGTTTACCTGCCGTAGGCATGGCCTGCCGAAGGCAGGTGTGCACTCTGTCTTTTTTGTTAGTTAGAGTTCGTGACGAAGGAACGTTACTCTAACTTATCCAGCTCCGCTGGGTTATCTGTTAACTCTAAATCTTATTTTTTTTCCGTCTTCTTTTTTCTCTGTGTTCTCTGTGGTTAATCTTTTTGTTTATCTGCGTCCAAAAACTTTCCGTTTTTCGTTGCAACTAGTTACAATAAGTTACTATCTATTACTTTTCTTACAGTTTTTATACAAAGCCCTTAGAGCTTTAGCGATTACTTACAAGCTCTTACGTTAGTTAGGGAAAGATTGTGGAACATTAGCGACATCTGGAACATCCCGCTCAGGCGGTGACCGTCTCGGCGGGATTGTCCGGAATCTTTTGCCGGAGGGATTTCTATCCAGTGGACAGATTAGTTGGCCTTAAAAAAAGGCCAGGGGAACCCCTGGCGGAATTCCCCCGACCTCACTTAGTGCTTAGCACTACTTCACAATATAATTTTCTTTGATTCGCTGTAAGTTTCCGTTTTAATCCTGTATAGATAGACTCCGCTCGGTAATACCTTGCCCGTGTTGTCTTTCTTGTCCCAGTCCATTTCGTAATAGCCCGAAGCTTTTTCTCCGCTAATTAGCGTTTTCACCAATCTCCCGCCTTTATCGTAAATCTTTAAGCTGACGTTAGACTTTGCCGGTAATTGGTAGCATAAAGTTATACGGCTTGTTGCAGGATTCGGATATGCCGGGAAAAGTTTATACTCTTTCACGACATAATCCTTAAGTGATTTCACCGATACAATGCTGAAATTTGCATTGCTCATATCATTGATGGTAGAACTGCTGTAGCTCGTTATCTTAACCTTATAATCCGTTGCTATTGTCTGTCCCGTCGGTACCGTCCAGCTGTATGTCCCGGCATTGGCAGTATTGCTTGCTATTCTCAGGTTGTAAGACCCGTTTTTATATAGGTCTATAATCACGTTCCCGCTTACTCCTGCGCTTACCCATGTTATGTTATGAACGGTTCCCTTGCCCCAGCTTTCGCCGCCGTTCGGTGAAGTAACCGTTATGCTCGGCGCTACAATACTGAAATTGTTGTCGCTCATATCGGAGATGGATATGTTGGTCGTGCTCGTTATCTTTATCTTATAATCTGTCCCGGGTGCCTGAGCCGAGGCAATTGTCCATACGTATGACCCGCTGTTGGTTGCGCTGGATGCGATAGTCTTGTTGAATGCTCCGGCTTTATAGAGTTCTATTTTTACCGTTCCTGTTATTCCCGAACTTGTCCATGTTACAGTGTCCGGAGTGTTCGCAACCATTACTTCTCCACCGTTTTGCGCGGTAACCGTTATGCCTGTCCCCGATACCGTAATGCCAAAGTTGGCATTGCTTTCATCCCATACAGACGTATCCGATACGCCTACTACTCTTACCTTATAATCCGTTCCTATTGTCTGACTCGCGGATATTGCCCAGCTGTAAGTTCCACTGTTACTTACTCCACTTGCCAGAGTGCTGCTGAATACACCGCTCTTGTATAAATCTATGTTTACGTTTCCACTTACACCGGAACTTGTCCACGTTACGTTGTGTGAACTTCCCGCAAGCCAGCTTTCCCCGCCATTCGGTGAAGTAACAACGACGTTCGGTTTTGTTATGCTGAAGTTGCTGTTGCTCTCATCTTTGACGGACGTGTCGGATACGCTTGTTACACGTACCTTATAATCCGTTCCTGTTGCCTGGCTTCCGGATATCGCCCAACTGTAAGTTCCGCTGTTGCTTATGTTGCTTGCTATTGCGCCGTTTAATACTCCGCCTTTATATAAATCTATGTTTACGTTTCCTGTCACTCCAGAACTTACCCACGTTACTGAATTGGTAGTGCTGACTGCCCAGCTTTCTCCACCGTTCGGCGCAGTAACCGTTATGCCGACACTCGGTACCGTAATGCTGAAATTGGCATTGCTCTCGTCATAAACGGTCGGTGCGGATACGCTTGTTACTCTTACTTTATAATCCGTTCCTGCCGTTTGACCTGTCGGAACGTTCCAATTGTATGACCCGCTGTTTGCTACGTCACTTGCTATTGTGCTGTTTAACACGCCGCCTTTGTATAGGGCTATGTTTACGTTCCCCGTTATTCCGGAACTTGTCCACGTTAAGTTGTGCGCGCTGCCTACAAGCCAGCTCTCCCCGCCATTCGGGGCGCTAACTGTTATACTCGTTGTCGGCACGATAATACTGAAATTGGCATTGCTCTGGTCGGTTATAGCGATGTTTGATGCGCTTGTTATCTTTATTTTATAATCCGTTCCTACTAATTGTGCTGCAGGTATAGTCCAGTTGTATGTTCCCGTATTGGCAGTGCTGCTTATTATGGTCATCTTGAATGCGCCTGCTTTGTATAGTTCGATTTTAATATTTCCCGTTACTCCGGCGCTTGTCCATGTTATTGGATAAACGTTACCTCTGCCCCAGCTTTCCCCGCCGTTTGGTGAAGTAACCGTTATGCCTGCTCCTGCAACCGTGAAATTAGCGTTGCTCTCGTCATAAACGGCCGCATTCGTATAACTTATTACTCTTACTTTATAATCCGTTCCCATCGCCTGGGTTGTCGGTATTGCCCAATTATATGTCCCGGTATTGGAAACGCAATTCGTTATTATGCTCTTGTAAACTCCACCTTTATATAGATGTATCCTTACGTAACCGCTCAACCCTGAACTTGTCCATGTTATGGGATTTGTCGTTCCGCCAAACCAACTCTCTCCGCCATTTGGTGTGCTGACGGTTATTGTCGGCGCTGCAACCGTGAAATTGGCGTTGCTCTCATCCCAGATGGTTGGCGCGGATACGCTTGAAATCTTTACTTTATAATCCGTTCCTACTGCCTGGGTTCCTACTGCCCAGTTGTACGTCCCGGTGTTGGAAGTGCTGCTTATTATAGTCTTATTAAGCACTCCGCCTTTGTACAATTCTATCTTGATGTAACCCGTTATTCCGGCGCTTGTCCATGTTATAGGATTAGTGCTTCCCGTTGTCCAGCTCTCCCCGCCGTTTGGTGAAGTCAAAACCAGGTTCTGTACGGTAATATTAAAATTGTTGTCACTTTCATCCCAGAGAGAAGGTGTATTTATGCTTGTTACACGCACCTTATAATCCGAACCTATTGCTTGTCCCCCGGGAATATTCCAGTTATAAGTCCCGTTATTGCTTACGTTGCTTGCTATTGTGCTGTTGAGTACGCCGCCTTTATATAAGTCTATATTTACGTTCCCGACTACTCCGGCGCTTGTCCATTTTATGCTGTAGTAATTGCTGCCAACCCAGTTTTCTCCGCCATTTGGTGCTGTAACTGTGATGTTCGGCACCGTAATGGTAAAATTGTTATCGCTTTCGTCATATATGGTTGGAGCAGATCCCCTTATTACTCTTACTTTATAATCCGTTCCCGTTGCCTGTCCCGTTGGAACTGTCCAATCATATGACCCGGTATTGGCTGTGCCACTTACTATAGTGCTGTTGAAAACTCCACCTTTATATAAGTCTATATTTAAATTGTCGGTCGCTCCGCAGGACCATCTTATCGTATAAACATTGTCCTTGATTAATTTTTCCCCGCCGTTTGGTGTAGTAACTACAACCGCAGAAGATGGCTGGTAGTTCGCATCAATAGGTGCTCCCGGGAAAGCTGCGCCGTTAGCATACGATATCTTGAAATAACCGCCTTGTCCCCAGCTTGTGCCCCATGAGTTTCTTGCTATCCAGCATGAATTCGCATCGTCCCATCCGATAAGCACGATTGCATGATACCCCATAAAACCGCCGTAATCATATGTGTATATACCATTTTCATAATTGTAGAAATCTTCATAAACTTCCATAGTAACCGAAAGGGGATTTTCTAATAATACGGTCTTTAGATTTGCTCCTGAAACACTACTGTAACTGCTGATTTTCTTTACCTGGGTTGCCCAATCCGTACATCTGCTGCATCCGTCGTCGGAAGCAGTATAAGGGTCGCAGGCTTCCGTAGGAATACCGGTGCTCTGGATAAAACTAAATGCCTTGATTGGTTGTCCCCCGCCGCAACTTCCGGCGCCCGAACACGTAACTAATGTCTGCTCGGATAAATTGTAATCTAAATCGGGATTGTTTTCCGCTATGTTTATTAATGCTTCTACTACACCTACTGCGGAAAATGCCCAACAACTTCCACAACTCTTTTGGTCCCTTATTGGAGGCATCCAGTTAATTCCGTCTTTATTTCTCCAGTCGAAAGCGGCAGGAATATCCGCCTTTAATACTTTCACTTGTTTCTCCGGTATTTGTTCCGTAGAAGGTATAGTTCCAAGATAAGCTTTCTTTTCTTCCAGCGTCATCTTTGAAAATTGGTTCTCTCCTGCTGTCCATTTTGCGCCTTTCTGTTTAAGAAACGTATTCAAATTAACAACGTTTACTTTCCCGGTTGCATCCTTAATCGTATCAACCGCAAAAAGATTAGCCGCAAAGAGTAAAACAAAACCTCCTATTGCGCCTCTTGCCATACTTCTGAAACTTTTCTTAATCATACCTTCCCCCCTTTTTGAAAAATATTTCATAAAATTGTAGTAAATACCCCTATATATAATTATATTTACTTACTGATACAATATGTTGTTTTTGTCAAGCCCTTTTTGACTTTTTTCTCTGGTTGTAGAAATATACTAGAAATTCTCTTTGCCCGTTCAAAAATAATAAATAACGACTAACAAAAAATTATCTAAGTTTGATAAGTTTTAGAGATTGTTTAGAGTTGTTCCTTACGAAGTATATACCTTGTTTTGCGTTTTTCCCCATTAAGTCTTTGCCATTCCATATACCGTCTTTCGTGATTCCGACGACTCTGCATCCAAGGTCATAGACTTTTAGTTCTTCGTTTGAACCGCAGATTTTCGTGCAAGTATAAAACGGATTAGGATATGCGTTTACGGATAACTGTCCACGGACCACCGGCAAATGTTCTTCCGCCGCTATTTCCCCCGAATACCATACATCATTATAAAGAGTATAAGAAGAATCTCTTCCCCCTATTGCCCATATCTTATCATTTAACGTGTCCGATGCGTGTGTTGCTCTTGCCAGTACTTCTGCGGAATCCGTCGCGCAAATCCATGTTATGCCATTCGTAGAATACCATGCATCATTATAAACCTTACCCGATGCGCCGCTTCCCCCGATTACCCACATTCCACCGTCATATACGACTGACGTATGTCCCGACCTTGCCGCCCATTCTGCGGAATCCGTTGCGCAAGTCCACGTTATCCCATCAGTAGAATACCATACATCGTTGAAATTGTTTCCTATGCCGGCGCCTTTTCCTCCGATTACCCACATTTTATTGTTAAATACGAGTGTCGTATGTCCGGACCTTGCCGACCATTCGGCGGAATCCGTTGCACAAGTCCACGTTACGCCGTCCAGCGAGTACCACGCATCACGATAAATTACTCCCGTGCCTATACCGCTTCCCCCGATTACCCATATCGTATCGTTAAATACAAGTGACGTATGCCCCGACCTTTCCGGCCAATCCGCAGAATCCGTTGCGCAAGCCCATATCGCGCCGTCCGGGGAATACCATACATCGTTATAGAACGTTGCTCCTGCTGCTCCCCCGAGTACCCATATCTTTTCATCGAATACAACCGAACTGTGGCTTCTTCTGTTTATCCAATCCGCAGAATCCGTCGCGCAAGCCCACGTTGCGCCATCCTTAGAATACCATACATCGTTATAATTCGTTGCCCCTGAACCGCCACCACCGATAACCCACAGCGCAGTATCAAAAGTGATTACGGTAGGATTCCTTCTTTTTGACCAGTCTGCGGAATCCGTTGCCTGTATCCAGCCAATAGCCGAAAACAAAGAAGATACGTTTAAAAAGATACAACCTACAACTGCTCCAATCAAACTTTTTGTCCTCATTTCCCCTCCTCTTTCCCTTTGTATTTGGTAATTATATTTTAGTTTTGTAGGGAACGGTTATAACCGTTCCGCTCCAAGTTCTCTGCAGAATCTTTTTATTCATCATTTCTATATCGGAAGCATATCCACCTTTGGTGGAAAAAATAATGTGGAAGAATATTTTGTCAAGACTTTTATCCTTATAATTGCTTTTCGTAATCTCCCAATCCTTATTTTATGTTTTTCTCTTCTCTCTTTCAATCCCTGTTAGATTTTTCCGTTTTTCGTGCCCTTCTATATTTCTTTTTTATTTTCGTGGTTATTTGTTTTCATTTTCTGTTTAGTGTAACTTAGTGGCTTTGTGCTTTTGTGGCGAATCTTTTTTCTGGACAAATTCAAAACCTGTAGCATTTAGAATAATATGCCTGAACAAAGAAAAAAATACAAAAGAAATACCGGCGGCACGGTTTACGAAATAAACAACATTACAATTCAGGAAATAGATATCGGCATAAGAAGATACATCAAAAAATTAAATTCCGGCGGGGGAATCCATACAACTCTTTCCTGCGCCGGACATTATGAAGAGAATCACTGTATAAAATCTCCGTACTTGACGATGAAGTTTGATACCGAAGAAATAAGAAAAAGATTTGTGAAAAATTTATTCCTGCAAAAACCGGAATTTAAGTTGAATTATTGTCGTAATCTTGAAAATGATTTAGGAATTAATATAGTTAAAGACGATTATAAAACAAGCGATAATCTTTTAAAAGAAATAAGAAAAGACTTGTTTGAAAGCATAATCAGAAGCGCAGAAGCAACAAAAAGTATGAAAGAAGTAAAAGTTCCGATTAATTATATTCCTGTAAAAACCGATGACCACAACGGTTATTTCGATATTCATTTGGATAAAAAAAATCACTGCATAAACTGGGAAGTTTATAAACCTCGGTAGGTTTGCCCTCTGCAGTTTGTCATTCTGAGTGCAACGAAGAATCTCTCTGTTTTCTTTTATCCGTGTTCATCCGTGAAAATCCCTGCCTACCGGCAGGCAGGCGTGGCTAAATATTATTTATTTTCTGTTTTTCTTTTTTCCCCTTGACTTTTCCCATCCCTGTATTTAATCTATTCAAAGCTAATAACTAATAAGTTAATAAATATGTAGAATCGTTTAATAAGGAGGAACTATGGAATTTATATTAGCGTTATTTATTTTTAATCAATCTTTCGCGGATTCCAGTTGGCCAAAATATGGCGCTACACTTGAAAACACACGATACCAGGTTATGAGAGGCAAAATGGATAATACTCCCGTCATTAAATGGTCTTATCAAACCGGAGGATTAGTAGAGAGTTCCCCGGCAGTTTTTGACGTCAATAAAGACGACACTATGGATGTTATTGTCGGGAGCACGGATACTAAAGTCTACTCTTTTAACGGAATAACGGGCTTAGTTCAGTGGAGTTACCCGACGGGAGGCTCTATATGGTGCTCTTCTCCTGCTGCAATTGACGTAGACGGTGATGGTATAATAGAAGTCATTATCGGAAGCGAGAACCAAAAAATTAATTGTATTAACGGTTCAACGGGAACCCTGAAATGGCAATTTTCAACGAGAAATTCGTACATCTCTTCGCCGGCAATTGCAGACATTGATACAAACGGAATAATGGAAATAATCGTAGAAAGTAACTGCGCTCCCCTTGGCACGGATACTGCAAATGTCTATTGTATTAACGGGTTAACGGGATTGCAAAAATGGGTTTACAAAACAAGAAGTTACCCGAGTGCGGACGTATGGATTTCCTCGCCGGCACTCGCGGACGTTGATGGAGATAGCATTATGGAAGTATTTATAGGGAGTAAAGATTCATATGTTTACTGTTTGAATGGGATGACCGGCGCCCAAAAATGGGAATACAAAACAACCGGCGCAATCTCTGCTTCGCCTTCAGTTGCAGATATAGATAATAATGATACTTTAGAAGTTGTCATCGGAAACTATAGCGGCAGAATTTATTCCCTTAACGCAAGAACGGGTGCGCTAAAATGGAGTTATAATGCGGTAAATTTGGTATGGGCTTCTACTGCAGTCGCAGACCTTGAGGGAGACGGAATAACCGAAGTACTAACGGGAAGTCGCAGCGGCGGATCTACTCTTTATTGTTTGAACGGAACAACGGGTGGACTGAAATGGGGGCATTCAATGGGGGTTGACGTTCATAGAAGTATTTCGGTCGCAGATATAGATGGAGACAAAAAACTTGAAGTTATCCCGAGCACTTATGCGGTTAATGCCGTATCCGCGCTCAACGGGGAAGATGGTTCCGTTTTATGGTCAAAAGCTTTAATTTCAGGTACTATGGATATACACGATGTATCCATTGCCGATATTGACGGAGACGGCTGCGTAGAACTGTTAGTCGGAACGGCAGAAAAAGTTCTATATGCGCTCGATGATTCCTTAAACTCATCTAATTGCGGGTGTATGGGACTAGAAGAAAAATGGAGCGAAGCGACATCCCGCCTCGGCGGTGATCAAATATCAAATATGGAAATAAGAAAAAATAAGATTTGTTTGTTCGCCTCTAATTCAATAAACGCGGAATTAACTATCTACGACTTATGCGGAAGAATTAAAGAAGTTGTCTATACCGGCACATTGAGTAAAGGCGATTATACCTTTACGCCCAATATAAAAACTAACGGAATTTATTTTGTGAGACTTTCTACGATTTGTCATTCTGAATCCGCCGCAGGCGGGGAAGAATCTAATATATTTACAGAAACGAAGAAGCTAACAATTATAAAGTAATAACGTAGGGAACGCATATATGCGTTCCCTACTGTTTTATGAAATAATGGGAGCTCTATGATTAAAAAATGTTTTCTCTGGCTTTTTGTAATACTTTCTTTTTCCTTTCAAAATCTCAACGCGCAGGACTTTGCGATTTCTACGGCTAATCAAGACCAACTCTATCCTGACGTTGCTTTTGACGGAACTAACTTCTGGACTGTATGGGCGGATAAAAGAAGCGGGACTTTCCAAATATATGGCGCAAGAATAACCCCAAACGGATTGCTGTTGGATACAAACGGGATATTACTTGCAAGCCTGCCGGATACTGATTATACAATGCCTTCCGTGGCTTTCGGAGATAGTGCCGGGTGTATTGCTTTTAATGTTGATATAGATACAATAAAGCCATCAGGCAATTTATTTAAGAATGTTGGCGCGTTGAGATTTTACAAGAATGGAAATATAATGGATAGTATTCCTAAATTTATATATGGCTATAAACTTGGCAACTTCGACTATTTTAATCATATAGGCGTTCCAACCGTTATATATGGAAAAACTCATTTCTTTTTATTTATTAACAGCGAATGGCAGTATATCTTTGAAGGTGGCTATGACGGAAGTATACTTGCGTTAACCGATAGCGCTTTTACTACTCAATTTGCCGATAAAGCTTTTTTTGGAATTAACTCCATGAATATAGGAGGTGCTTTAACCGGTATCTGGAACGGAGAAAAAATGTTGGGAGTGTGGGATTGTGGATATTCTTCTGTAGTAGGACGTTTTTTTGAAGATAGTCTATATTATGACACCACGGGATTAGATACATTTAAGATTAACGATATGGCGTGTTATGGATATTCTGATAAACCAAGAGAATTAGCGTTTTCGGGTAGCCGTTATTTGCTTATTTCAGAAGGGAGTAATGGAATCTGGTATACCATTCTTTCCGATTCGGGAAAACCAATTGACTCTTTACCTACAATAATAAATAATGGGGGCTCTTTTCAGAGTTGGCCTACCTGCACATATTCGGATGGTAAATTCATAGCAGTATGGCAGAGTACTAACTTATACGGAGCTATAATTGATACGTTTGGAACAATAATTGATACGGGGTATATAAATTGTTCTTCCGTCTCTGTCTCTAAAATTACTCCCTCGCTTGTAACGGGAGCCGGTAAAACCCTACTTGTCTGGTCGGATCACAGAACGGGAGACTTCAATATTTACGGCAGTTTTATGTCCGCGGATAGTATAGAAATCGAAGAACCCTCCTCTCCTCAACCCAATCCCCCTTCGACTTCGCTCAGGGTAAACCAAAACCCCTTCTCTAAATCGACAACCATAACTTATTCTGTAGGAGGGATTTCCCAATCCCGATATCTTTCTCTTGCGATTTACGACATCGCCGGCAAATTAGTAAAATTTTTTCCAATAACTCAATTACCTAATTCCCCAATAACCAGTATCGCCTGGGATGGCACCGACAATAACGCAAAAGACCTGAAAACAGGAATCTATTTTGTGAGACTAACTACAGGTAATTTTAAGGAGACAAAGAAACTGATACTGATAAAATAATCTTTAATCTGTATATTTGATATTTTATTTTATATTTGATTTTGTAAAGGGGGGATTATGAAAAGATTCTTATTTTTAGTTGTTTTTATGTTTTCAAGCGCATCCGCATATTCACAGCAGATGATTGCCAATATAACGGATTCCGTTAAAACGGATTTCGGTACATATCATCCTTATGCGGTAAATGTTACTCCTGCCTGCACCACTTATACCGTAGATTCCGGATTCTCGAACGTGCCTGGCTTCAATTACTTCTCCTTTAGCGCCGGGGAAAGAAATTTACTGCGTAATAACGCATTCGTTGCAACACCTTCTGACTATATGGAAATGTACGATATTTATAATAACGCGCGGGTAAATGGAGTGCCAATATTCGTCTCCTGTGATGCGTTTTTAAATACTTATCATATACTGTACGATAAGTTACTCCAGACTATTGAAGTTGAGAAACTTGTAGGTGATATAAAAAACCTTACCGATACGCTTTATTCTAAAATCAAACAGGAATGGGATTCGACAAACACTGCGTCAGTAAAAGAAGCGCTCCGACTGGATATTGCTTATCTAAGCATCGCAAAAAAACTGCTTGATAGTACGTTTACTCAAATCCCCGAAGTGGCGGCACTTGTAGATACTGAACTTGCTCTTATTTATGCCCACCAGGGATATGCAACTTCGCCTTTATTTGCTTACTCTGAAGATTACAGCCAGTACGTGCCAAGAGGGCATTATACAAAAAGCGATACCCTGATGAAGTATTTTAGAACAATGATGTGGTACGGAAGAATGATTTTTGGCGTGAATACAAATACAAGAATGGCAGCGCTTCTGATTCACGGGATACATAACGTTAATGTAGGAAGCGAGACCGGTATTAAAGTATGGGAAAGAGTGTATTTGCCGACCGTATTCTTTGTCGGTAAAACCGACGACATTAATATCTACCAGTATTCTCAAATTATGGAAGAAGTTTATGGAAGCAATTTTGCCTCACTACCTCCGGATACTTTTGCCAATGATGCATTACTTAACGAATTCATTTCAAAAGCCGATTCACTCCCTGACCCTGCAATTCCAACTGCTGCGCCTAAAGGATTTGCGTTTATGTCACAACGATTTATCCCGGATTCCTGGATGTTCAGCCAATTGACTTTTGATAGAATCCCCGGTGCGAGAATGATGCCAAAGGGATTAGACGTGATGGCGGTTCTGGGGTCGGACGAAGCGTATACACTGCTTGATTCGGTATACGGTGAAACTAGTTATTCGGGATATGCGTCACAGATGACATATCTTAAAGGGTATTTTGATGCCCTGCCGGATGCTACCTGGGCGCAAAATCTTTACTGGAACTGGCTGTATTGTCTTATGCCGTTCACGTTTGAAAAAGGAACGGGTTTCCCGATATTTATGCAAAGTAAAGCATGGACACACAAAGAACTTTATGCCGCCCTCGGAAGCTGGGCGCAATTGCGACACGATACAATATTGTATGCAAAACAAAGCGCTTCTTTGGGAATGCCATCCTCTTCGCCTACGGTTCATGGATACGTAGAGCCAAACCCCTGGTTTTTTGCAAGACTGGCTTCACTTGCAAACTATATGAAAACGGGATTGAAAAGCCTTGACCTGATTTCAAACGATTTTGAAGCAAGACTTACAGGGCTTGAAAAACTACTGCTTGTGTTTAAGACAATATCGGAAGAAGAACTTACAAACCAGTCCATAACCGACAAGGAAGATAACGCAATTACGGGAGTAGGTGCTGAAATGGCGAAACTTGTGTTGTTTGAAGGATGTTTTCAGTATTATGGCAGCCATACTTATACTACGGAGTTTAACTACGGCGACGACCAGATGCCGGTTATTGCTGACGTTCATACTGCCGACGCAAGTTGCCTTGAAGAAGGTGTCGGATACCCGTTTAACCTGTATGTGATAGTTCCTCTGAATGGTGTTTTGACGGTAACATGGGGAGCAGGTTTTTCGTATTATGAATTTACACGGCCAAGCTCCAATAGACTTACCGATGGAGAGTGGCAAAGCATCTTGCAAACTAATCCTCCGGACGTGCCTGTTTGGGCGGCAAGTTTTATTGATACAACACAACTCGGGGCGATTACGAGTCCACAACATTTTATAAGCAGTAATTATTGGGATATCCAGGATTTCGAACCCGGGGTGGAAGAACCCTCGATTTTGGATCGCGAATTGCGAAATGCGGAATTAAAGATATTAAAAAATAAGATTTATTTATCCGTTCCTAATAACTATTATGGAACATCTGGAACATCCCGCTCAGGTGTCAACCGTCTTGGCGGTGGCACTAATATCCTATTAACTATTTACGATTTAACAGGTAGACTTCAAAACACTGTCTATCAAGGCACATTAACTAAAGGCAATTATACTTTCACTCCCAATATACGCAAGAGCGGAATATATTTTGTGAGACTAACTACAGGTAATTGTAAGGAGACAAAGAAACTAATACTGATAAAATAATCTTTAATCTGTATATTTGATATTTAATATTTTATTTGTTAAAAGGGGGCAATATGAATAAATGTATGAAGTTTGTTTTCGCGCTTCTCTTCTGTGGAAGCGTAGTATATGGGACAGGCAGGTGGTCGTTAACCGGAAGTTTGAATACGGCAAGATCCGGCGCTCAGTCTGTAATGCTCACGGACTCCAAAATTATGGTGTTTGGGGGGCTGTCAAGTCAAGCTTGCACGACTTACGAAGTGCTTGACCCCGCTACAGGAATATGGGAAATGGCTTGCTACGATAGTGCTTTAGAAGGAAATGACCACACTACTGCAGTTTTACTACCGAGTGGAAATGTTTTGCTTGAAAATAATCATGGGAAGCTCTGGCTTTATGCCCCTACAATAAATACATGGCAAAATACTTGGTTAAGCTGGCAAACATCTGCTTCTGGGTCACTGCGAGAATGTTGGAATCTATTGAATGATGGCAGAGTGCTCTTTGTTGACCACCCGGGTGGAATACCTTGTTATCTTTACGAATGGGACTTAGATACTTTGCGCAGGATTGCCGATAACATTGATGGTCCAAATTCTTTGTATGACCGCAGTGATGCAGCAGAAGTGAGACTGCCAAATGGCACGGCAATGGTGGTGGGCGGGCAGAGACTTGATATGGGGATTTATAAATCTTGCGAAATTTTTGACCCGGGCACGGAAACATTTAGTTACACGGATTCCCTGTTAACTGGATTGACTCGACACGTGGCCGTTTTATTAAGGACAAATCCTCAAAAAGTATTAACCGCCGGTGGGCCGACAACGACATCCCAGTTGTATGATGCCTCAACCCAAAAATGGTCGTATTCGGGAGCACAAAATATTTCCCCGAGATTAATACCGGCATTGGCTTTACTCCCAAATGGCAAAGCATTGTTAATGGGAGGAAGCGGGTTAAATAGTTGTGAACTTTATGACCCGTTGACCGGGATGTGGACAAATACAGACCCTATGACAGTAGATAGATGGCATTTTTCTGCTACAATTCTACCTACGGGTAAAGTTTTAGCTTGTGGCGAATATAATCAAGGTGGCGACGTAAGAACCGAAATTTATGACCCTGCGGAAAATGCAGGATGGACGACTAAAGCACAATTGAATGAACCTCGCTGCGCGGCTACCGCAACATTACTGCCAAGAAAATATGCTGCTAATTGTTCGTCAAATGTTCTTATCGTTGGCGGAGAAGATAGCGCCGGAACGGCATTGGCTTCCTGCGAATTGCTTAGCTATCGATTTGATACTACCGTATATACGGGTTCATTAAATACCCCAAGAACACACCATACTACAAATTTGACGGCTGATCCGGACGGTAAAGTTTTTGTTACGGGTGGAAAAGGCACGGGTGGAACGGCATTGAGTTCTTGCGAAATCTATAGTTTATCCGGAGCAACCCGGGAAACCTGGACAAATAATGTCTCAATGAGCACTCCAAGATTTGACCATGCTTCTACTTTATTAAAAGATGGAACTATATTTGTAACCGGGGGAGAAAACACCGCTTATACAAACACTTGTGAAATATTTAATGGTAGCATATGGATAACTACAGGAGCAATGACAACTGCAAGAGCAAGACATTCGGCGGTTTTGTTGCTAAACGGAAATGTAATGGTAACCGGTGGAGAAACCTCCGCAGGAACTCCAACCAATACTTGCGAAATGTGGAACCCCGCAGCAGGAACATGGACATCTGTCGGGAATATGACTACTGCCCGCTGCTGGCACAGCGCTGTTTTATTACAGAACGGAAAAGTGCTTGTGATAGGCGGAAAAAATGGAAGCGGAACTGCTCTCTCAAGTTGTGAAATTTATGATCCAACTACAGGACAATGGACAGCGGAAACAAATCTAAATCAGGCGCGTTATTTACACAGCGCTACAATGACTTATGCGGGACTCGTAATGGTTTCCGGTGGAAACGGAGACTTAACATCCTGCGAATTGTATGACCCCGCAACTCACGAATGGAAAAATACCGGCACGCTTACTTCGGGAAGAAGCTATTTTTCAACTATCCTTGTCCCGGGCATTAAGCCTTTTGTTTATGCAATCGGAGGAAGTAGCGGCGGTAACGTTCTTGGCTCTATAGAAAGATTTGATTTTGGATTGGGATACGAATCACCATGGCAATCAAGAATATATAATTACTCTCCTGTAACGTGTATATCTTCTACTATGGATATAGAAGGTTCGCTTTTCAGAGACATAACGGAAGCGGATGGCGGAAATCATTGTCACGTATCAAACCAGGATCATCCGATTATTTCTCTTGTGCGCATTGGCGGCGGGAACTTCCAGAGTAACGGCGGCGGAGACATTATTACTATGCCTTTAAGCTCTTACTGGGATACCTCCCGTACAACTGTGCATCCGCAAGTATCGGATTTTATGGGATATTATAGATTATGGTCAATAGTAAACGGGATTCCTTGTCTTTGGTTTGAAGGAGGTATAGGAGCAGAAGAAAAATCAAATATCAAATCACCGCCAGGGCGGGATGTCGCTATGCTCCAAATCCTAAAGAACCCATTCTCTAAATCAACGGTCATAACTTATTTTGTGGGAGAGGTTTCCCAACCTCGATATGTTTCTCTTGCGATTTACGATTTATCAGGCCGTTGTTTAAAAACACTAGTTAAGGGAGAGAAAAAAGCAGGGAATTATAGTATTAATCTGAATGCAAAAGACCTGAAAACAGGAATATATTTTGTTAAACTAACAGCGGGGAATTATAGTGTAACGGAGAAAATGATTTTGTTAAAATAGAACCCAGCTGAGCCCAGAGGGCTTGATATCCGCCTCAGGCGGAGAAGAATCTAATATAATTACAGAAATAAAGAAAAATTACAATTATAAAGCAATAACGTAGGAAACAGGCATGCCTGTTCCCTACGAATATCCTTATGTATTCTGTTCCGTGTTAATCTCGTGCAATTCTCTTTTAATCCCTGTTAAATTTTTCTGTTTTTCGGATTGGAGTTTACCCCGCTTATTAGGCGGGGTGGTAGTCTGTTCTCTGTAGTGCACTCTTCATTTTCTGTGTTCTCTATTTTTATCTGTCTTGTTGTCTTTTTTTTACTTCTCCCCTTTGTGTCCCCTGTGGTTGATTTTTTATTTCCTTTTCTTTGCGCCTTTGCGTGAGATATTGTTTTTATGTTTTTTCTGCTTTTGTGATGGGCTTTTGGTTTTTCCGTTTTCTGTTATCCGTGGCTAAATATTATATGTTCTCTGCTTTTCATTTTCTTTTCTTAGTGTTTCATCTTTTCATCGTAGTCTTTTTGTTTACGATTTTCTTTGTTTACCCAATAATAATTAATAAACATTGACAAAGCAAAATTTGTTGCGGATAATAAATTCACCGAAACGATAGATAAATAAATATGAAAGAGAAAATATTAATCGTGGATGATGATTCCCATCTGATTACCCTGTTGCAGTTCAATCTGGAAGACGAAGGGTACCTCGTTAAGTCCGCAAAAGATGGCAAACAAGCGTTAAATATAATGAAAAAAGATAAAATCGACTTAATAATTACCGATATGATGATGCCGGGAATGGACGGACTGGAATTATGCAGACGGGTAAAAAACGAGCCTTTGTGGAAATCTTGTCCCGTAATAATGCTCACTGCAAGAGTTCAACTTTCGGATAAGGAAAAAGGGAAAGAGGCAGGGGTTGACGACTACATTGCTAAACCCTTTCAAATAAAGGAATTGCTTGCTTCGGTAAAAAAGAACCTGAAACTATATTCAAATAAGAAATGAACAAAAAAAGAAGAAAAATATTAATAGGGAATCATACTTTCTTTCTCGGCGAAGACAATATATTATATATAACTATTGTCGGAGAAATTACCAATAAACAGGTAGATATGACGGTTGAAACAGTTACTAAACTCCTGGGTATGGTTAAAAAAAAGGTAAATGTACTGGTAGATATAAACAAAGCAGGAAAACCTTCCGTTAAAACAAGGAACCTTGTCCCGGAATTCCAGAATAATAAAAAAGTCGGGAAGACTGCCATTTTTGGACTAACGCCGGTCGCAAAAGTAATAGCTTCTTTTGCTAAAGGGACTGCTAAAAATGGAGATATGAGATTTTGTGATACAAAGGAATTAGCAATTGCTTGGTTAAAAGAGTAATACAAAAAATGAAAAAACAGGGAATAGAAATTTTGGCAGGGAAGAATAGAGTATATTTCGGAGAAGATAAAATACTCTATGCAGATTTTGTTGGAGAACTTACGGTAGAAACACTAAACTTGTTATACGACTTTTTTAATCTTAATAAAAGCAAAATGATGGTTGAAGGAAAAGTAAAAATACTTTTAGATATCACGAGTTTGGGAAAACCTTCTATGGAAGCAAGAAAATTGACTTATATGTTGAGCTTAAATAAAGATATTGGGAAGTTTGCCATAATTGGACTTAATCCGGTCGCAAGAGTAATTGCAGCTTTTTTTATGGGAAACTCCCAAAAAAAAGACGTAAAGTTTTTCAGCACGAAAGAAAGCGCGATTGAATGGTTAAAAGAGTAATACAAAAAATGAAAAAACAGGAAATGGAAGTGCGGTTAGGAAAAAGCAGAATTCATTTTGGAGAAGATAAAATATTTTGCGCAACTATTGTTGGAGAGTATACTACGGAAATGGCAAAACTAACGTACGAATTTTTCGAACTCCATAAAACCGAAATGATGGTTGACGGAAAGGTAAGACTGTTTATAGACCTTACGAATGCAAGAAAAGCTTCTGCGGAAGCAAAAGAATTTATGCACCGGTTAAGTAACGATATCGGTAAGATTGCTTTGGTAGGATTTAATCCCGTTGCAAAAGTAATCGCATCTTTTTTTATGGGAAATTCCAAAAAGAAAAATATAAATTTTTTCAATACACAAGAAGATGCAATTGAATGGCTGAAAGAAGAATGATTCGTCTAAAATGAAAAAACAAGAAAAAGAAATATTGGCAGGGCAAAATAGATTATGTTTCGGAGAAGATAAAATCCTTTACGCGACTCTTGTCGGAGACCTTTCTGCGGAAATAGTAAATACGTTGTATAAATTCTTTGAACAAAATAAAAATGAAAATATGGTTGACGGGAAAGTAAGATTTTTTGTAGACCTTACGAATTCAGGGAAACCTTCTATGGAAGCAAGAAAATTGACTTATGCGCTGAGCGAAAGTAAAGACATCGGAAAATTTGCCATAATCGGAATGAATCCCGTTGCAAAAGTAATTGCGGCTTTCTTTATGGGAAATTCAAGAAAGAAAGGTATGAAATTTTTCAACACAAGGGAGGAAGCGCTTGAATGGCTAAAAAAATAATAACGTCAGACACATTTAAGAAAATTACCTGTAACAACGGAGTTTGTGACTCCGACGAAACAATAATTCGTATTAATAAGATGATTGAGATTGTTATGAACGTGGCAAAAGGGATTTACTCTGAACAAGTTCAACTCTCGGATAAAAACGACGAGATTGATGCGCTTGGAATAGGTGTAAATATGATGATTGACGATATTAAAAAAAACGTTGAAAGAATTAAGAAAGAAAAAATTAACATTGATAAACAAGAAAAAAGAAGAACTATAGAACTTGAAGAAGAGCGGAATAAATTTTACGCCACAGCTGAAAGTATATTTGATGGTATACTCGTAATAGATTCCAAGGGCAATATTCTAACAGTGAATTCGGCATCCGAAGGGTTATTGGGTATCAAAAAAGAACAGGTAATAGGACGACATATACTTGATTGTTTAGAGGATGTGAAAATTTTAGACCTGGCAACCCGAAAGTTAGAAGCAGGAAATGAATATTATACGGAAGAACTTATAATTACGGATAGGATAACCAACACAGAAAAAATCTTGAACGGACGAATATCTTCCGTCTTTACCCGGGCAGGAAAAAGATTGGGAACGGTAATAGTCCTGAGAGATATCACAAAAGAAAAAGAAGCTGAAAGAATGAAAAATGAATTTGTATCAAACGTATCCCATGAAATCAGAACCCCCCTGTCTTCTATAAAAGGTTTTGTTGATACCCTTCTTATGGTTAAAGTTTCCGAAGCCGAACGTAAAAAGTTTTTAAACATAATCAAACAGGAATCAAATAGGTTAAACCAGCTTATTAGTGATTTGCTTGACCTTTCCCGCATTGAATCTAGGAGGGTGGAACTTAAATTTGAACCCGTTGACGTTTTAAAAAAATTAGAAGCCGTAAAATCGGAAATTTACGGTAAAATCTCACGGAAAAACCTTTTCTTTGAGATAAAAGTTCCGGGTTCTTTGCCACCGGTAAAAGCCGATAAAAATGCTTTGTTCCAAATTCTTGTCAATCTTATTAGTAATGCAATTAAGTTTACGGAAAAAGGAGGAAAGATTGATGTGAAAGCGGAACTGTGCAATAAAAAAGAGCGTGTCAAATTTTCTGTCCGGGATACGGGTTATGGAATAGAAGAAAAATACTGGGGAAAAATATTCGAAAAATTCTACAGAATCGAAACTTCGTCGCACAAAATTCCGGGGACAGGTCTTGGCTTATCTATTGTTAAAGATTTGGTGGAAAAACATAACGGAAAAATATGGGTAGAAAGTAAACCCGGGGAAGGTAGCACCTTTTACTTTACTATACCGGTTTTTACCAAAGGGGAAAAATGAGAGACATAGATACGTTACAAAAAATACTCGTAATAGACGATGAATACAACCTATGCACGCTTCTGCGGTTTCATTTGCAGATGGAAGGATTTAAAGTGTTTACTGCTCATAATGCGGCAGACGGTGTAGAAGCGGCAAAAACGAATCTTCCCGACCTTATCCTGCTTGACGTAAAAATGCCTGATGCGGACGGCATACAGGTATGTAAAATCTTAAAAAGAACTCGTAAAACCAGGCATATCCCTATATTTATGATTACGGGACTATCCCAGATGGGCGTTATGGAAGACGCCTTTAAAGCGGGCGCAAGCGATTACATTTCAAAACCTTTTGACGTGACTACAATCGTGGAAGTAGTTACCGAAAAATTCTTAAAACTCTAACTCGGTCTCCCTATTTTTAACTCTAAACTCTTTACTCTCACCCCTCTTTCTTTATCTGCGGGTTCAACCCGTTCTCTGTTTTTCGTTTTCTTTTCTTAGTTTTTCGCGTTTTTGTGATAGCTTTTTTTGTTCTCTGTTATCCGTGTACTTCTGTGACATTCTGTGGCTGAAATTTTTTCCGTTTTCCGCTTTTTTATTTGATTAGAGTCTCTTTTTCATTGACAAACATTAAATTAAGTACCATTCATAATATATAATATTTTTGTAAGAAAAGCAGGAGGAACGAAAATGAATTTTAAGATATTACTTGAAAATGCTTATAATGAAAAAATATCGGATATACATTTGAAAGTCGGAACTCCCCCTATATTCAAGAAAGACGGCAAACTGACTCCTCTTGAGTTGCCCCCGGTTACGTTAGAAGAGATGAATAATATCCTGTCTCAGATTTTAAGTGATGCCCAATCAAAAACTTTTGAAAGTACAAAAGAATTGGATTTTGCCATTGCATCGGAAAAAATGGGAAGATTCAGGGTTAATCTTTACAGGGAAAAAGGAACGCCCGCACTCGCAATGAGGTTCGTTCCCCAGATAATAAAAGGTCTGGAAGAATTAAATGTCCCTACGATATTAAAGGAATGGAGCTTGAAACCAAGAGGCTTAATACTATGCACCGGAACGGTAGGAAGCGGAAAGTCTACAACTATAGCGGCAATGCTTGAATATATCAACCAGAACGCAGCAAGAAACATAATAACGGTGGAAGATCCCATAGAATTTATATTTGAAGAAAAGAAATCCATAATATCCCAGAGGGAAGTCGGCATTGACACTTTATCCTTTGCGACTGCCTTAAAGCAAATATTCAGGCAGGACCCGGATGTCATATTCGTGGGAGAAATGAGAGACGTGGAAACCGTGGATATATCCTTAAAAGCCGCGGATACCGGTCATCTTGTAGTTTCAACACTGCACACTATGAATGCTATGGAAACCATAAACAGAATAATATCTTTTTTCCCTCCACACCAGCACCAACACATAAGGATACTCCTTGCCGCAAGTCTTGTCGGAGTTATGTCTTTAAGATTATTGCCAAAAGCGGACGGACAGGGAAGAGTCCCGGCGTGTGAAGTTATGGTAGCTACCGATTTGATAAAAGAGTACATTATTGACCAGACGAAAACAAAATTTATACAAGGCGCAATAGAAGACGGGAAAATGTATTATAGTATGTTATCTTTTGATGCTTCAGTTATGGCGCTTTATAAACAGGGATCGATTTCCCTGGAAACTGCAATGCGGGCAGCTACCAACCCGGCGGACTTCGAACTTAAACTTAAAGGTATACAGGGAAGGTCGTACTAAACTACGAAAGCGGAAAATAGTAACGGATAGTTAATATAGAAATTACCATATAATACTTCAGATATGTAAAAAAAATTATTGACATCATCGGGAATTGACAATAATGTGTGCCCGTTAGATAAAGGGAGGAGGAGTATGGCAAAAACGTTGACCTTAAAAGATTTAACTCTTGATGAGTTTAACTCTCTGGTGTCTACTACGGTTAAAAAGACGGTAAAAGAGGCTATGGAAGACGTAATGGAAGATATGCTCGCGCTTTACAGTAAAGAATACATAAACTCTATAGAAGAAGCAAGAGAAGACTATAAGACAGGACGAATAAAATCTATTGAAGAAATATCAAAAAGAAGTAAGCCCCGAACTTAAATGTATAAAGTAGTTTTTACTCACAGAGCTATTAGGGATTTAAAGCTTATAGATAAGCAACTGCAAATTCAATTACTCAACAAGATAAAATGGTTTTCAAAAGAGCCATTAAAATATGCGCGCAAGTTAATTTCTACGAAAATAGGAAGTTATAGGTTTAGGATAGGAGATTATAGAGTAATTTTTGATGTTGTTGGTGAAAATATTGTAATCTTGAGAATTGGTCATAGAAAAGATATTTATAAGTAAAATTATTCTGCCTCATTTTTTGTCGAACCACATCTTTTTTACGGAGTTTATCCTGCTAACGGGACTCCAACTTATCTCCGCCTCAGGCGGACGACTGGGGTTAGTGTGACTTTGTGGTAGGAGTAATTAGTTTTTTATTTTTCTCGTCCCATCTATAGATATTATTTTTATTGATGTGGGTACCGCCGAGCCATTTGTCAATGCCGTTGATTTTTACGAAGTCTTTTTTCCCGCTTAAAACTTCTTTTCCCGTATCCGTGATGTAAACTCTCCATTTCCTTAAATCTTTCGGTGGATCCCATAAAGGCAAGTCCCCGCCCGTTACTTTTAGTAAAGGATGTTTTGCTTTTGACAATTTATGAAGACATTCCCATAAAGTAGTATCCCCCCAGAAAGGCCTTTCTTCTTTTAGTGATGCGTAAATAAAAATGTCGAAAAGTTTATTCTTTCCTTTGGCGACGGCTTCAAGCGCATTGTTCTCAAGTCTATTTAATCCATTTCTTAATGACGGAAATTGCTCAAAATGACGGATTAAAGCGTCGCGAAGAAATGGCAGCGCAGAAGTATCTTTTTCAATAAGTTGCCGGATTGCTATCGGAGTCGGCCAACAAAAAGCAGACCATGCTTTTTGAGCGAGAGCGTATTCTTCTTTTGTTACGGGATGTCTTGTCTTAAAAAGTGAAGCCATTTGTTTAGAATCTAACTGTCCCAATCCTCCAAATTTTTTAAACCCGGGAAACTTGCCCACACAAATAAGACTGATTTTTGTTTTACCTTTATTCTGTTTTGAGAACCAATCAAGTTGACGGATAAGGATTGTCTGGTCAAACAAACAGGCATCAAACCATAAAACGACTTCTTTGTAGTTGCGAAAACTTTCCAAAGATTTATCCTGTTTTGAGAGCCATCCTCTAACCTTTTTAAGCGGCAGTTTTTGTTCTGTTGTTTTAGAAATGTGTTTCGCGCGAATGTCGAGCCAGTCTTTATCGGACAATCCGGATGGCGTAGGTCCGTCTGAAAGAATATCACACCAAACTATAACGTCACCTTTTAGAGAGCTTTTTCTAAGCATTCCTGCAGATGAACCTCCGCAGTGAATATGTAATAAGTTTTTCATTTTTACTTAAAACTTCGATTAATGAAAGCAAATGCTCTTCTCTGCCCGATCTGCCTCAGGCGGACTTTCATCTGCCCGGCATTTTGTCATTCTGAATCCGCCTAAGGCGGAGAAGAATCTATTTAGAAAACAAACAGGGCGAATCCGTTTAGCGGATTCGCCCCTGAAAGTCTATTTTATTTTTAACAGTTTATGAGTTTCGGTGTATTTCCCGGTTTGTATTTTATACAAATAAACTCCGGGTGAAACGTTCTGTCCTGTTTCATTCAAGCCATCCCATATTATATTATGTTTGCCCTTTTTAACCCAATTGTCGGAAAGAACTTTTACCGTTCTTCCGCTTAAATCGTATACGGACACTTTTACATTGCCGTCCGATTTTAAACTGTAATGAATAGTCGTCTTGAATATGCAGGGATTTGGCATATTATAAATTTCGTATATTGCCCTGCTGCAGGCGCAATCGTTATCTTCAATTCCTATGGAATGCCAGCAAATCACGGTGTCGCGAACGGTCATATTGGTATCTATAAGAGGTAACGGAGTCAAATCAAGCGCATAATCCAAAAACGAACTATCTATGGAAACTGTTGGAGAATCTACAACAACGTTAACGGGTTTGAAACAAGTATCCGTTGCTTGTGAGCAGGTAATGAAGCCATTTTTATCAATTTTGGTAATCAGTGTATTTGTAGGTGTCCAGTTTGTTGGCCATTGTGTATAACCTGTGGCAGCATATATATCCGCGGGACCTTCTACGATATATTTGCCGTAGTCAGGCATATTCATATTATGTGTTCCGCACCCGGCCAATGCATTGGCCCATATTACTCCTCCGTTCTGGGTTATTTTAGTAATAAGCAAGTCATACGTTCCTGTAACTCCGGGAGTCGTTGCGCCCGTGAAAACGTAATTCCCGTCGGATGTTGGTTCAATACAACGTGATTCGGAAGAGTTGGCGATGTGGTAAGTCCTGCATTTTCCGTTCCAGAGCGGATGTAAATTTGGAGCAAGTTTTAAAACGATGATGTTTGTATCCGTGGTTCCCGTTAATATATATCCCGGTGGAGTGCTGTTTTTTACATTGTATGCGCAGTCGTATCGTCCCTGTCCTACGGGAGCTGCCATATAATCGTAAATGAATTTTGTTGCCGGGTCAATGGAACCGTCCGATTTTTTGCCTTTGAATATAAGCATAGAGGATATTGGTCCTTCTGGTTGATATCTTTTTCCCGCAACTACAAAAAGACTGCAGGGAGTTGAGGTAGAATCTTCAATAATGGAATATGCATATTCGCTTGATGGAAACATTCCCATAAAAATTTTACCGTAAGCCCATGCCCAGTTTATAACACCGGTCATGGAATTTACGCTCAATACCATTGCGTCGGAAAGTCCTCCGCAAGGTCCCGGCTCAACATGTCCGGCAACTAAATAATCCCCGCCGTCTTTTACTATCGAAAATGCATACGCATCAAGAAGCGTATGTTGTACGCCATAGGTTGTGGGATAAGTATTTCCCCATACCAGGTCTCCGTTGTTTGCTTTTATTTTTAATATGAGAGGATTTACTTTCCCTGTTTGCGAGGGTTTACAGTAGCCTGCGATAACATAATACCCGTCTCCGCTGTGGTCAACTATAATCGAGCGTCCCATATTCCTGAATTCTCCAGAAAATGCATAGTTTTTTGTCCATATTACAGTGCCGTCACTGACTTTTACTTTTGTGACTAATACTTCGTTTGCTGCTATTATACCCGGAGTTGTGTGCCCGACAGTTATATAAGCAGCGTCTACATTATCGTAAACAATTGAGTAAGCGCTATCGTTGTGAGATGTCCCAAGATGAAATACGTCATAAGCTTTTGCCCATGTTTGCCCTATCAACATCAACAGAATACTTAAATTTGCCATCTTTCCCCCTTGTTAAAAAGTTTTATATATACTATAAACAATTTTAATTACATTTCCTCCTTCAATAGTTCTTATTCTCTTCCTGTTATAAATAGATAATGTGGAGAAAATACTTTTGAAGTAATAGTTTGTCAATATTTTTTAAAAAAGCGTGAACAGATCTTGCCACTAAAACACGAAAAACAAGTTATCAACAGTGATTGAAAGCCCCGCTTTGCGGGATACCCTGCAAGCTGGACAAGAAGCTCTAAATATAAAAAGATGAGAGCTTCTAAGAAATCCCTAATTGTCTTTCGGACAAGCAAAGGCTTGATAAGAGTATAAGAGAAACGAAAAACAGAGAACAGAATATAGAAAATTCAGATAGGATTAATCTGCCCGAGGCATGATTATACAAAAAGTTGTAGGGTAAAAATAGCGGTATATATAAAAATTAGTTGACTAAAGGGAATAGTTGTTTATTATAGAAGAGTATTAGAATAAATAAAACTGTGTTAACTAATGGAGTTTGTAAAACTTTATGTGGTAGGCTTGTAGTATCTATCATCCGAAGATATCCATTTTTGAAAGTAATAGAAATTATAAAAAGTATAAAAAAGTAGGGAGGAGAGAAGATGAAAAGAGTATGTCTCGTGGCAGTAGCAGTATTAGGAGTATTTGTTTTTGGGTGTGCTAAAAAACCAATAAAAATAGGAGTTATCGTTCCGCTTTCAGGTTCAATATCTTCATACGGAGATATGTGTCTCAAGGGAATACAGCTTGCAATAGAAGGTATTAACAAAAAAGGCGGTATAAATTCCAGTCAGGTTGAATTGTTAGTGGAAGACGATAAAGGTGATCCCGATGCAGCAGAAGTGGCGATTGAGAAGTTAGATAAAGCCGGAGTAGTTGCAGTAATAGGGCCTTTGACGACAACAAACGTAATAAACATTGCGGAGTATGCGGATAAAGTCGGGTTACCGGTTTTAACACCTTCAGCTACCGGCGTTGAAGCTACAAGAGATAGACAATGGGTGTGGAGAATATCCTGCACCGATATGGCGCAGGGAATAGCGCTTGCAACTTTTGCAAAAGAGGATTTAAGATTTGCTACCGCATGCATAATATTTGATGCAGGGGATCCTTATTCAATCGGATTGACTGAAAGTTTTGAAGCTGAATTTACGAAATTGGGCGGGAAAATACTCCTTAAAACAACGATTACCCCGGGAGATACGGCTTTTGAAGCCCCACTTAAAGTCGTAAAAGAACAGAAACCGGATTTTATAGTAGTGCCGTTGTTCTACAACAATGCAGGAATTCTTATAAAGAAAGCAAGAAATATGGGATTAGAACAGCCCTTTATGGGCGGAGATGGACTGGATTCCCCGGAATTACAGAAGTTAGTCGGGAACAAAAAGGGCGCAATTTATTATTCAACTCATTTCTTCTACAATTATGGTTTAGCAGAAGTCCAGGATTTCTTGCATAGTTTCTGGGATAAGTACGGAAACGAACCGCAGACATTCTCGGCATTAGGATTTGATGCCACGAGAATAGTTGAAAAAACTTTTGTCACGGCAAAAGAATGTTCCAGAAAGGCATTTAAGGAAAACATCGGCAAAATAGGTCTTACGGGCGCTACCGGAATTATAAGTTTTACCGAAAATAAAGACCCGAGAAGAAGCTTGATGGTGTTGAAGTTTGAACCCGGTAAGCCTATTGAAACGGCAAGAGTATTCTAATTTGTAGTTGTTTGCGGTTGAGCAATTAAATATCTTTCCTGTCTGCGTCAGGTAGGTTGACCCCATAATATTTTTATATTTTGAACCTTGATAAAAGTAAAAAGGATTGACATTTAATTAGTAATAGAGTAATGTCTTTTTTAATTATTGTTTAATTGAATATTAATTAGGAGGAAGAACATGGCGTATAAGTTAAAGAAAGCAATTCGAAAAGAAGAATTACCTATAAGTAAATTGAAATATATATGTGACGAATCGTTTCTTGATTTCAAAACCACTGCTGAAATCAAATTGAGACCTGAAATAATCGGACAAACTCGAGCAATAAACGCGTTGAGAGTTGGTTTGGATATAGACAGTTCCGGCTATAATATATTCGTGACCGGTGAAATAGGAACAGGAAGAAAAACTACGGTTAAAAGACTTATAAAAGAATCTCCGAGAACAAAAAATATATCTAAAGATAAATGCTACGTAAATAATTTTAAGAATCCTGACGAGCCCATCCTTATTAGTTTTTCTGCAGGAGAAGGAAGAGTTTTTAAAAAAGAGATGCATGGGTTGATACAGTATCTCGTAAAGTCTATACCTGCAGTATTTGAGAGTAAAGAATATGATAAAAAGAAAAAAGAAATAATAGAAGAATACAAAAAGAAAGAAAAAGAAGTCGGCGAAATTTTTGAAAAAGAAGCTGAAAGCGCAGGATTTACGATAATGCAGGTCCAGACAGGCCAATATGTAAGGCCAAGTCTTGTCCCTTTAATAGATGGAAAACCGGCAGACGTCCAGAAACTTAAGCTTGAAGGTAAAAAGGATAAAATAAAAAAGATAGAAGAAGATTATACACGATTGAACGGGAGATTGGAAGCGACTCTAAAATCCATAAGAAAAATTGAAATTTCACTTGAAGACAGAATGAGACAATTAGAACTGGAACATGTTTTGCCTATTATAGAGCATAGGATAGAAGAAATAAAAGCCCAGCATAAGAACGAAAAATTAAACAAATATCTTGATGATATAAAAGTAGATATCATAGATAACATCGGAAAGTTTTTAGAACAGAAAAAATCAGAAGAAGAAGATACGTTCCGCAGATACTATGTTAACTTGGTTGTCGACAATTACGGGAAAAAATGCGCACCCGTTATTTTTGAGACTTCGCCGACTTACCGTAACTTATTTGGAGGCATAGAATCAAGATTAAATGCTTACGGGGAATGGGGCGCGGATTTTATGGACGTGAAAGCGGGATCTATTTTGAAAGCAGAAGGCGGGTTTCTGATAATAGATGCTATGGATACTCTTATAGAGCCTGGTGTATGGACAAACTTAAAACGAATACTTAGAAATCGTAAATTGGATGTCCAGAATTATAATCCTTCTTATATGTTTTCTGTTTCCGGATTAAAACCTGAAGCAGTGGATATTGACGTAAAAGTAGTTATGGTAGGACCTTTCCATTTATATAATTTGTTATACGAATACGACGAAGATTTCAAAAAGATATTCAAAATACGTGCGGATTTTGACTCGAGTATGGAAGTAAGAAAGGATACAATAAAAGAATATGCCAATTTTATAAAGAAAATAGTAGAGAAAGAACAATTGCTTAATTTTGACAGGGCTGCCTGTCTGCAAATAATAGAATACGGTATGCGTCTTGCGAGGAAACAGGATAAACTTTCTACCCAGTTTCATCATATAGCGGATTTACTTTGCGAAGCCAATTACTGGACAAAAAGGGATAATAAAACTTTAATTACAGAAGATTATGTTAAGAAAGCGGTATATCAAAAGTTTGAACGCAGCCGACTAATTGAAGAAAAAATAGAAGAAATGTTGGCCGACGGTACGATTATGATTGATATCTCCGGCAGCGTAATCGGACAGGTTAATGGCTTGTCGGTATACGATGCGGGAGATTATGCGTTCGGAAAACCCGCCAGAATTACCGCAAAAGTGGGAGTCGGGGATGCGGGAATAATCAACATAGAACGGGAAGCAGAATTAAGCGGGAAAATTCATAACAAAGGAGTATTAATACTTTCCGGTTATCTGAGAGGAAAATACGCCCAGGATAAACCGTTGATTTTAAGCGCCAGTCTTTGTTTTGAACAGTCATACGGCGGGGTAGAGGGAGATTCCGCTTCTTCTACGGAATTATATGCGCTTATTTCGGCTCTCTCGGGATTACCGCTAAGACAGGATATCGCGGTCACGGGTTCCGTAAATCAAAAAGGCGAAATACAGGCAATCGGCGGGGTAACTGAAAAGGTAGAAGGTTTTTACGGGATATGTAAAATCAGAGGTTTCACGGGGAAACAGGGAGTTATGATTCCGCACCAGAACGTTAAAGACCTTATGTTGCTGGATGAGGTTGTTAAAGCAGTAAAACAGGGTAAATTCCATATATATGCAATAAAGAGTATTGACGAAGGGGTTGAAGTATTAACCGGGATTAAAGCAGGTGACCTGGAAAAAACCGGCAGTTATGAAAAGGGAACTATAAACTGGCTGGTAAGTGAACGGCTGGAAGATTTCATACAGAAATGGCGCTCTTTTTCCGGTGGTAACGAAAAAAAGAAAAAGAAAAGAAAAAAATAGACCGGATTGTTGCAGTTACGGGATACCGTAACATATCGTCCCGTAACGGATATATTGTGGGATGCGATTAAGCGAAGACTTACCGTTAAATAAAGTTCCGTTCGTTTTCCTCGATGTTGAGACTACAGGGCTTCATCCACATTACGGCGACAGGATATGCGAAATCGGATTACTCAAAGTCGTCAGCAATAGAACTTCCGATTCCTACCATACGCTTATAAATCCGTATGTTCCAATTTCTATCGGAGCTTTTATGGTTAACCATATCACTTCCGATATGGTTAAATACGCGCCTGCTTTCAGTGAAGTCACGGATAAGTTTTTTAAGTTCATAGAAAATTCCGTAATTGTAGCGCATAATGCACCTTTTGATTTGAATTTTATCGGGTCGCAATTGAACGGGTTAAGAATGAAGTTCCCCAAAAACATAGTTATTGATACGTTAACGTTGGCAAGAACGTATTTTCAATTTCCTTCAAATAGTTTGAGTAATATTGCTTCGCATTTTGGCATAAATGCCGTGCATTCCCACAGGGCAATGGAAGACGCAATATTGACACGGAAGATTTTTTATATATTTTTAAAAGAGTTTAAAAGAAAATATAATCTGGATACGTTGTACCAGCTTCTGGAATTTAACGGAGGAACGGTAACGTTTCCGACTTATGGGGAATTAATATTGCCGCCGGAAGTTGAAGAAGCGATAAAATGGGACAGAAAGCTAAGAATCAGGTATATGTCGGAAGAGGGAAAACATACCGTTCGGACGATAAAACCAATAGAAATTGCCCCGCACAAGGATTATACGTATCTTGTTGCCCATTGTTTCTTGAGAGAACAGAGAAGAACTTTCAGGATGGATAGAATTTTATCTATCAAAGTCGTAAAGGAGTGATTATGGAATGTAAACAAAGTAGAAATGTAAAAAGCTGTAATTGTTCATACGGTGGATGTTCCAGAAAAGGAACTTGCTGTGATTGTTTACAGTATCATCTCGGGATGAGGGAACTGCCTGCGTGTTTTTTCCCTGAAGCCGAAGAACGAACGTATAACCGTTCGTTTGAGAAGTTTGCGGAACTGGTGAAGAACAAGAAAGTTTAAGACGGAAAAATCGTTATTAGTTATTCGAAAAATAGTGAATAGGAAAATCTCCGAATAACGAATATACTAATATCCTAATAACGACTTGTGGTAAAGACGGGCAATTTAAAATGGAGGGGAAATGAAAAAGAGAAGTGCAGTTTTAATTATTGTCGGGTGCGCGTTGGCGTTTCAGTTTAATTTTCTTAGGACGACGGGTGCGATACAACCTTCTTCACACTGGAACTGGAAGTATGACATTTCGGGGATGTTGTCGGTTATCGGTGCGATAATAGGAATAATAGGCGCAGTTAGTTTAATGAAGGCATTAAGAAAATCCAAAAACGGTTGAGGCCTTTTTCCTAAATAACCTGCGGGGCAGAGAAAATGGAGTTAAGTTAGTTGAGTCAGTATAGTTAGTTGAGTTAGTGATAAACAGAGAACGGAAAGATTAGCCACGAAAACACTAAAACACAAAGAAAAAACACGAAAAACAGACAACAGAATTTTGGGTACGCAGGTATGCCATATTTAGATTATAAAAAGAAAGATTATCGCAGAAAACAAGGAGATAAGTTATGAAAAAGGAATTAAAATCATTAACATCTTTACCCAATATCGGGAAAACGACAATGGAGAAGTTACATAAGATAGGCATTAATACGACGGATGAGTTTCTATCAAGAGACCCGTACGAAGTGTTTGACGAGTTACTGAAAAAAGTCGACCCTACTTTGTGCAGGTGTGCCCTGGCGGGGATTGTCGGCGCAAAACTTGGAGTGCCCTGGCATAAAGTAACGAAAAAATCTGCGGCTGAGTTCGAGAAACGACATCCGGATTTTAAATGGGGAAAGTGTTAACGGGGTAAAACAGCAACAGAAAAACAGAGAACCACGAAAGTATGAAAGTATGAAAGAGCACGAAAAACGAATAGCAAAAAGAATTTAACAGGGATTGAAAGAGACTTGAAGAGATAAAAAGCAGAAAGAATTTTGGACGCAGATCATCGCAGATTTCCCAGCAAAGTTGGGTAACTTGGAGTAATGTCCCTGATGGGACAAACTCCAAGTAAACAGGAAAATAAAAGGAAAGAAAAAATAGGATCAACAGATGAGGATTTCCGCGGGGAGGAGAAATAGAGAACAGAGGGCACAGAGAACAAAAAATTTAGACAGGATTAACAGGATTATAAAAAAGTTAGAGGGTAAAAAAGAACAGAGAGAGATTAGAAGTTGATGCTTATTTTTGCTTTCAAGCCTTCATAAGGTTCTACCCATCTACAACTTCCCCCGGAGCAGACAAGCCCGCCTTTTTCGTTGCCATACCATATTTCGCCGAGGACTTTATCCACGACGTTGATTTTTAATCCTATACCGTACCATAGTTTTCCCGGGGATTTTAATTCCTCGGGTGCTTCTTTAGAACGTACAGTATAAGTTGAGTAAAGAGCAAATTGTTCGTTTATAAAGAAATCTAATCCGAATCCTGTGTCATAAAAATCTACCGTTGAGTTTTCCAATGAAGTTCCGGTTACCTTTAATAAGGAGACCTCTGCTTTAAACATTTTAATTTCCCCGATAAGCTCGCCTTCTATTTCTTGTTTATTTTTATAGTGAATATCAATTGCCGAATCAAAGTCAGCCATCCTGAAAGAAGCGTTTATATCTTTAAATTCTACATCTGCAGAGCCTTCAAGCAGACCTCTCCTTTTGTCGGTTATAGGGGCTTTTTCCAATCGGGTAAGGGTATTTGAAAAGTAAGCATTAGCAATAAGTTCATCAAAAGCTTTTTGTAAGCTGAATTTATATCCCCATTCGTCTTTGCCTTCGTTTATTGAATACTCGTTTTTATTTAGAGTGGGCAAAGAAGCATATTTATAAGTGTTAAGTTGTTCATAGTACAAACCTTGCATTCCCACAATACAAGAGCCTAAATAGATTTTTGTATTTAAGTGTCCCCCGTAGCCTAAAGTATCAAGTGTATCCGAATTTGTTTTTCTCAACCCTTCTGCATTGAATTCACACCAGCTGGTATTTAATTTTACTTCTCCTCCGATTAAAGTCATATAACTTTGAGGACCACCTGCCCATAATGATTTTATTAGTCCTATTCCCCGAATATTAAAAATAGTTTGAATTTTTGAGATTGGAACGGATAGATTTACTCCACCTAATTTATCTAATGTATCGTTCGTTATGCCATATTTCTGGTTAGCTCTATCTATTATCCATGGGGTTCCATATATTTCCGAAACGGTAACGCATCCAAGTTTTGTAGATGCCATTGCACCGTTAATTCTTCGTTCAAAACCTTTGGATTCAATGGCTGTCATACCAAGCATAAGTCCATTGCCGTAAGTTTGATAAAAATCACCAAGCAGGAAAGAGACACTTGGAGCTTCAAAAGAGATACGTTTTTTTACGTAGATTTTTCTGTCCAGATACAATGTTTCAAAGAATCCATTAAAATAATTCCACTGCGCGCTGAGAGAGAGAGTATTTTCTATTGAAGCAGTGTCAATTTTGGTTGTGGTATCTACGGTTTCTTTTTTCCAACCCCAAACACTCAGGTCGTTTGAAAATTTACTGCTTACTTCAGGGGTTTGGGTAAAAAGACTGAGAATTAAAAGAAAGTTCACGGTGTTATTTTGTTTCCGAAGATACTGGAGTAACGGTACTATCCATAGGACAGGACTTTAACAATTCTATTAATTTCTTGCGGATTAATTGTTCGTCTCCTTTTTTATATCCTACGTGGTCATAAACTATTTTCCTGCCGGGGCCGATTATGAAAGCGTGTGGGATTGCTTTGATCTGCAAAGCTTCCGCGACTTTTTTATTTTCATCACAAAGAGTTAAAAACTTCCATTTATGGAGTTTTACTACTGTTTTCACTTCGTTCCGGCTATAAGCAGGATTTTGATTTATACTGAGAAAAGTTACGTTTTTGAACTCATCTTGTAGCTTATTAAAAGTATCAAGACTTTTTATACACGGTTTGCACCATGTGCCCCAGAAATCCATAACGACGTATCCGTTTTGCACAAGGGAGTCCAATACGACAGTTTTGCCCTCAATAGAGGGTATGCTGAAGTTAGGAGCTTCTGCACAGATAAGAGCGCTTAGTATCCACCACATAGTATAATGTTTATGTATCCATATTATATTTTTGTCAATAGTTTTTTAAAAAAATAACTAATCTGCTACTAAAGTCCAGCTGAGCTGGATAAGTTGGACTAAAGCTCTGCTTTCGTCATAACTAAAGTCCAACTAAACACTAAAACACGAAAAACAGACAGTAAGAATTGTAATTAGTAGAGGTTGATAGTAATTTATTGTAACAGAAAACAAATAACCACGAAAATAGAAAAGAAATATAGAAAGACACGAAAGACAGATAAGGATTTTCGCAGAAAATAGAAAGCTACAGAATTAAAAACAAACAGAGAATGGAAAAATTTTCAACCGTCCTGATAAATAGTTTGAAGGTTATTTTGTCCTTGACTTTTGTCATTTTCGCGATAAATATGTTGTGAGTTAACATACATAAAGGGAGAGAAGTTGAAAGAAGTAGGCAGTAGAAAGTATACAGCAAGAAAGGGGAAAAACCGGAGGAGGAAAGATGAGAAAGAATATTTTTTTTGCGATTTTTGGTTTTAGTGTGATTACGTGTAATATTTATGGACAGCATGCAGGATGGGCTAATTACACTTACGGCGGACAATATATCACGGCTGTTGCCGATAACGGGAATGAATTATGGATTGGCACCTGTGGTGGTGGACTCATAAAAATGAACGAAACTACCGGGGATATGATATTTTATAATCACGCAAATTCGGGGCTGCCGGATAACACTATTCGCGCACTTGCGATAGAAGGAAGCAATGTCTGGATAGGTACTTATTATGGAGGTCTTGCAAAGTTTGACGGAACTAACTGGACTCTTTATAACACCTCAAATTCAGTTTTGCTTTGCGATAGCGTTTATGCCCTTGGGATACAAGGAAGTAATATATGGGTTGGAACTGAGGATGATCTTTTGAAGTTTGACGGGACAAGCTGGACAGTGTTTTCCGGTTACGAAGCCAGGACTCTTGCGATAGAAGGAAGTAATATTTGGATTGGTACCGATGGTGGACTTTTGAAGTTTGACGGCACCACCTGGACTACCTTCAACACCTCAAATTCCGGTTTGCCTCATAACATTGTTTTTTCTATCAAGATAGATGGAAGCGATAAATGGATTGGCACTTATGGAGGAGGTCTTGCAAAGTTTAACGGGACGAACTGGACGGTGTATAACGAATCAAATTCCGACTTGCCTGATAACCGTATTTATACTCTTGGGATAGAGGGAAGTACTATCTGGATAGGTACTTATGAAAATGGTCTTGTGAAGTTTGACGGTACGAATTGGACCCTTTATCATATGGGCAATTCGGGTTTGCCTGACGATGAGGTTTATTCTATTGGGATAGACGGGACGACTGGCGTAAAATGGGTTGGCACCGCTAACGGGCTTGCAAAGTTTGACGGGACTACCTGGACTCCGTTCAACACTTTAAATTCCGGCTTGCCGGATAATTTTATCAGGGCTATTGCAGTAGAAGGAAATAATAAATGGATTGGTACTAATGGTGGTGGACTTGCGAAGTTTGATGGAACGAACTGGACGGCATTCAATCACGCAAATTCCGGGTTGCCTTCTAACTATGTCTGGGCTCTTGGGATAGAGGGAAATAATAAATGGATTGGCACTTACGGTGGTCTTGCTAAATTTGACGCGACAAACTGGACAGTTTACGACACCTCTAATTCCGTTTTAACGGATAACTTTGTCACTACTATTGAGATAGAAGGGAACAATGTATGGATTGGAACTTACGGCGGTGGTATTGCGAAATTTAACGGGACGAATTGGACTGTATATAATAAATTGAATTCCGGGTTGCCTTGCGATACCGTTTATATTATTGCAATACAGGGAACGACCGGCGATAAATGGATCGGCACTGAGGGTGGTGGACTTGCAAAGTTTGACGGAACGAATTGGACAGTGTATGACACCTCAAATTCAGGATTGCCGTTTAATTATGTAGGTGCTCTTGGCATAGAAGGAAATAATGTCTGGATAGGAGCCAATTGTACAGGGCTTACAAAGTTTGACGGTGCTAATTGGACGGTGTATGATACTTCAAATTCAGGCTTGCCTAATGATGAAGTCAATGTTATTGCGATACAAGGAAATAATAAATGGATTGGCACTGATAACGGTGGTCTCGCAAAGTTTGACGGGACGAACTGGATGGTATTCAATAAATTAAATTCCGGGTTGCCGGATGACGATGTTTATGCTCTTGCGATAGAAGGAAGCAAAATTTGGATTGGCACGGATGGCTATGGAGGTCTTGCGGTATATAATACGACAGGGGTAGAAGAACCATCAATTTCGGATTTTGGATTGCGGAATGCGGATTTGAAAATAAGACGGAATCCGTTTTTTCAATCAACTGTTATCAGTTACTCCATACCTGCTAAAGGTAAAGTGGAATTAACGGTTTACGATATTTCAGGGAGAACAGTGAAAACATTAGTTGATGGGGAAAAAGAGGCGGGGAGTTATAGTATTAAACTGAATGCAAAAGAATTGAAAACGGGAATATATTTTGTGAGACTGGATGCAGTTTGTCATTCTGGATCCGCCTCAGGCGGAGAAGAATCTAATATAATAACTATGACAAAGAAATTGATTTTGATGAAATAACGAAGATAATGGTTATAAGATAAAAAAAAGGAGGAGGATTAAATATGATAAGTTTTTTAATTATAACCATTATTATCTCGATGGGGAAAACAACACCTTTCGGGATACAAAGAGGGATAGAAATCCCGAGAAATATTATTGATAAGCATCCGGGATATATGAGACAACCCCGCGAAAACATATGGACTTTGGGACACCCTTTAAATGAAAAAAAGACAACATATAAAATATATAAAAACCCGGGACAGGATTTTTCTGCTTGTAATTTTGTTTTGCCTTCTACGGGTGAATTTTTACTTGATACTAATGTTGCGTATGGGCCCGCTTTTTTCGACCAAGTGCTTACACGATCGAATTCCATTGCTTTTGACGGCACAAATTATCTCGTAGTCTGGGAAGAATACCGTTCGGACCCCGATTCTTCCGATATATGGGGAACACGGATAAGCCAGGACGGGACGGTTTTAGATCCGGCAGGATTTCCCATTTCGACTGCAGGAGGCGGACAAGCCTATCCTTCCATAGCTTTTGATGGCACAAATTATCTCGTAGTTTGGATAGATGAACGCAATGACTCTTATTACAAGGATATTTATGGGACTCGTGTTTCTAAATCCGGGACAGTGCTTGATCCGACAGGCATAGCTATTTCAACTTCAGGTTATGCAGAAGATACGCCATGCGTAATCTGGGGAAGCGATGATTATTTTGTAACATGGATGGAATTTTGGGGAAGTTACGGGTATCACATTTTGGGTACACGAGTTAGTCCGGATGGAACAATCCTTAACCCGGGAGGAATTCCAATATCAAACGTATCAGGAAATAAATCGGGTATTTCCGGAGCATTTGACGGAACAAATTATTTTCTGGTATGGCGAAGCAACCAGAATGATACGCCTGTAATTTATGGGACAAGAATAAGCAAAACAGGAACCGTCTTAAATACTTCAGGAATCCAAATTTCAAGCAAAATATATGATGCAGTTGCTCCTTCCGTAGCTTTTGACGGGATAAATTATCTTGTAACATGGACGGACTTGAAAGCCTATAACTATAATATTTATGGTTCAAGGGTAAACAAGTCAGGTGTAATTTTAGATACTTCGGCAATTCCTATTTCAACTACAATAGACGACCAGTTTTTTTCTTCCATTGCTTTTGACGGCACGAATTATCTCGTAGTATGGGGCGATAGCCGTGGTAATGGCGAGGTTTACGGCACAAGAATAAATAAATCCGGCGTCGTTCTTGATACCCAGGGAATCATATTGTCACCTCCAAACGCAACCAAATGGGGAAGTCCTTCCTCCATTGCTTTTGGAGATGCAAATTATTTTTTGGTGTGGGAAAATGAAATCAACTATGAATATGATGTTTGTGGTACCCGTATAGACACTTCGGGTAAAGCTTTGGATACTTCGGGAATTATTGTCTCAACCGCGGCATATTCTCAATGGCTTTCCTCTACGGCTTTTGGCGGGACAAATTATTTATCGGTGTATTATGATTCGCGGAACAATGGAAGTGTTTATGCCACAAGATTGGATTCTTCGGGTAATGTTTTAGACCCTACAGGAATTCTTATTTCGTCTACAACAACGGATTATTATTATCCTTTTGCAAAACCGGCCGTAGCTTTTGACGGGACAAATTATTTGACAGTATGGAGCGATGATAGAAACGGAGAAGATAATAGTGATATTTACGGTGTCCGGGTGAGTCCGGCAGGAAATACTTTGGGAGAATTCCCGATTTCGACTTTGCCGGGTTGGAAAGCAATGCCCTCGGTTGCGTTTGGCGGGAACAACTATTTTGCGGTATGGTATAGCGACTCAATTCCCAGACTTAGGGGTGCAAGAATTACTCCTTCGGGAACCGTATTGGACCCGCAGGGAATAACTATTGATAATTATGGGCAATATGCTTCTATTGGGTTCGATGGGACTAATTATTTTGTTTCTTATGCCGGAGTATTAGAAGATTCTTCTTATTATGAATATGGAGTTTGTGCATCAATAATAGATACGACAGGAACGGTCTTAAATAAGATTTTTGTCTCTCCTTCCCTTTCTCCTTATTCTCTGGCTTTTGATGGCAAAAACTATCTTATATTAGGAATGCTTGATATTACCGGGATGGGTGAAAATTCCGATATTTATGGAATTCGGGTAACTTCCGGAGGAGTGGTGTTAGATACAACCCCGATTTTTATCACTGGCAATTCATGGGATGAGAGATATTGCTCTGCATGTTTTGACGGGACTAATTTTGTTATCGTGTGGGAAGATTTCAGAAACGGAATGAATAATTCTGATATATATGGATGCTCGATGGACACGTCCGGAAAGGTAGTTAATCGTTTTCTGGTAACCAACCAAACAGGCTACCAACTTTTTCCAACATTAACAAAAGGACCGGGCGCTCAATTACTTACTACATATTCGGGCTGGACACCGGCGCCATATAATACAATTCGAGTGTGGGGAAAACTTTCCCCGTTCATTGGAGTGGAAGAAACATCGAATTCGGATTTTGGGTTGCGGAGTGCAGATTTGAAAATAGGACAAAACCCATTTATTAGGTCGACAATTATAAGTTATAAGATACCTGCGAATTTCAGATCTCGATTAACGAATACACGATTAACGATTTACGATTTAACGGGGCGATGCGTAAAGACATTAGTTGATGGGGAAAAAGAGGCGGGAAGTTATAGTATTAGTCTGAATGCAAAAGAATTAAAAACAGGAGTGTATTTTGTGAGACTGGATGCCGGCACATTCAAAGCGACAAAGAAGATTACGGTTATAAGATAATAAAACAAAAGACAGAAAGAACTCCTTTGCCACAAAGACACTAAAGCACGAAAAAAACAAGTGTTTATAAATTATTTTCTTGACAAAATATTGAGAATGAATAATGTAACACCCTAATAAATATTTTGTAAAAAGAAATGGAAAAATAAACTATGAGAAAATATAAACTTCCTGTGAGGGAGAGTGTATATGGGTAAATAGACGTTAATTGATTTCTATTAGCCATCCGGCACTCTTCAGGAGTGCAGGGTGGCTTTTTTTTTGCCAAAATGCTAATGGTAAACAAAAAGATTAACCACCCCGCTCCTCCTCAGGCGGACGGGGTAAACTCCGGACACTGAGAACGGAAAGTCGGAGGGTTAAAAAAAGAACAGAGAACAGAATAGAAATAGAGAGCACAGAGGAAAAGAGCAGAGAAAACAGAAAGCAAAAAGTACAGAAAGTGTGAATGGTAGAAAATAGCAGAAAAGAAAAAACAGAAGCAATAAGGGATTAAAACTATGTGGGACGACGAAAACATATTTTCCTCGGAAGAGGACGAAGTAAAGAACCAGGGGTCGCTTAAAAAGCTACTTGGCGGACTTCTGCCATATTTTGCTAAGTACCGCATCCAGATTATTACGGCTACTTTACTGTTGCTATTCTCGAGCGTTTTAACGCTGCTCGGGCCTCTTTTGCTAAGGCAGGCAATTGATGTGGATATCAAAACAAGTAATATTCCGGGGTTGGTTCGCACGTCCTTAATTTATCTCATCCTGCAGGTTATGATTGTCGTTATCGGATATTTTATGCGTATTTCGCTTGCGGCAGTTGGTGAAAAAACGGTGATGTTATTAAAGGAGAATCTCTATAAATATATTCTGAAACTGCCAATGTCGTTTTTTGATAAAAATCCCGCAGGTAAACTTTTAAGTCGCGTTGAATCCGATACTGAGGTTCTGAAAAGTTTGTTTACCAGCAGCACGGTTACGCTTACTCAGGATTTAGTTATGCTTGTGGGAATGTCAGTCGTAATGATAATAATTAACGTTAAACTATATTTAGCGATTTTTATTTTATTGCCGTTTTTATTTTATATGTTCCAACGTTTCCAGAAAAAAATAAGACCCGTTTATCGTCAGACCCGTAAGGTAGTAAGCGAAATAAACAATTTTATTAAAGAAACACTTCAGGATTTGGTTGTAGTGCAAATATTTAATCGCCAGGGATATTTCGCAACGAGGATGGATAAATTAAGTTCCGAAAAATATAAGCGAGAATATGAGACAAGTAAACTATGGTCTAGACTCTGGTTTTCCGTTGACCTTGGTGAAGTTTTGGGACTTGTAATCGTTCTAAGCATAGGAGGACTCTGGGCATTAAAAGGATGGATTACCATCGGAACGCTTGTTCTTTTTATAAATTATATTTCAAGACTTTTTATGCCCGTAAGAGGTTTGTCAGAACAATTAAATGTTATTCAGAGGGCGTTTGCTTCGTCAGAAAGAATCTTTGCAATTATGGATGTTCCTCCGGAACCCGAAGTTCAAAAGTCTTTCTTTCTTCCGTCTCCGGAGTTAGAATCTCCGATTATTGAATTCAAGAAAGTAAATTTTGCGTATGAAGGCAGGGATTGGGTTTTGAAAGACATATCTTTGAGTATTAAGAAGGGTGAAAAGATTGCATTTGTAGGCGAAACCGGTGGAGGAAAGACTTCGATTATCAGTTTATTGTTGAAGTTTTATATCCCGCAATCAGGGGAGATTTTACTTCAGAACAGGAAACTGGAGGAAATTGATACCCGTGTTTTGCGTCACCGGATTGGGTTTGTGCCCCAGGATGTCGTGCTTTTCCCGGGGTCGGTATTTGATAACCTGAGATTATTCAACGAAAAAATTACTATGGAACAAGTTATATCTGCGACTCAAAAAGTGCAAATCCATAATATAATACTTAATTTCCCGCAAGGTTATGAGACCGACTTGCTTGAGCGCGGGATAAACCTTTCCATTGGGGAGCGTCAGCTTTTATCTTTTGCCAGAGCGCTGGTATTTTCGCCTGAAATTCTGATTCTTGACGAAGCAACTTCTTCCATTGACCCGCATACGGAAAGATTAATACAGGAAGGATTAAAAGAACTTTTGAAAGACAAAACGGCAATTATTATTGCGCACAGGTTGATAACGACCCGTAAAGTGGACAAAATTATCGTTATTCATTCCGGCACAATTCTTGAGCAGGGAACGCATATCGAACTTTTAAGACAAAAAGGATATTATTATAAACTACATAAACTTCAGTATCTTTCGGGGGCAGGGAGTGGTTCAAAAAATGTTTAATATACAATTTATTATAGATTTTTGGAAGCAAAGAAAAGGTAGATTTATTTTCCTGATTCTTTTTACTGCATTAGGAACAGGAATTTCACTGTCTTTTCCTTATATTTTAAAGCTTCTGATTGATGGGATCACTGCCCATCTTGCGCCCGGGAAAATACTTAAATACGCATTACTTCTTTTAGGTTTGGGGGCTTTGAGATCGGCAGTTTCTATGTGCCTACCGTTTTGCCGTGGGCTGACTAACGAATTATTTGCATGGCGTACGCGAAATAATATTTTTAAACGATTGCTTGTGCGTGACCATAATGCTACGCAGCGTTTCCCCCCCGGCGACGTTATCGCGAGAGTTGACCAGGATTTAACCGATTTATCGTGGTTTGCATGTTCGGGTATTTTCCGGCCTGTGGAAGCGATTTTTATAATCGTTGCAGCGTTAATAATTTTGATTAAGATTAATCCTTTTTTGACTATGGTTTCATTTGTGCCGGTGGCGAGTATAATTTTTGTCTGGTTGAAATTTGGCTCTACGATATATAAACGATATCTCAAATGGAGGGAAAAAATCTCCGAGACTCATAATCATTTGTCGGCGTCATTTTCCGGGATAAAACTTATAAAATCCTATACTACGGAAGAACAGAGCGTAAAGAGACTGCGACAAATTTTGGATGAACGAATAATTCAGGCGATTTCTGTGGTTAAAGTGGAGGCAAAAATAGGCATTTTTTATAGCGGGCTTTCCGAGTTTGGCACCCTTATCGTTTTATGGGTTGGCGGAATATTAGTTATAAAACACGCATTGACCTTAGGAGAATTTGTTGCATTTAATAGTTATATTTTGATGCTTATCGGCCCGGTAATTGATATCGGTGATTTCTTTGTTCTTGGGAAAAGAGCTCAAGGAGGAGCAAAACGAATCCGCGAAATATGTGAACATAAAACGGATGAAAGACCCGTTGCCGAAAATTCGGAGATTTTCAATTGGAAAGATATAACTTTATCTAACGTAAGCTTTTCATATAAAGAGGGCGAAAAAGCTGTGGATGTTTTGCAGGGTATAAATATGAAAATCACACCCGGCTCAAAAATAGGAATTGCCGGAACGGTGGGGTCGGGGAAGAGCACGCTTATAGAAACGTTATTGCGAATTATGAATCCGGGCGAAGGAAAAATCAAAATTAACGGTGTAGATATTAGAGAAGTTAACCTTGACAAACTGCGAGCGTTATTCGGGTATGTTCCGCAGGAATTGAATCTTTTCTCCGATACGATTTATAATAATATTGTTCTGGGAAGGGAAGTAGAGTCAAAGGAATCCGTTGAGCGGATGGCAGAAATTGCGCAATTGGGGTTCAAAGAATTTCCGAAAGGACTGGAAGAAAAGATAGGAGAATGGGGCTTAAAGCTTTCCGGTGGCGAGAAGCAAAGGGTTGCAATTGCCCGCGCGTTAATAGGAAGGCCGAAAATCCTTATACTGGATGATGCTACTTCAAGCCTTGACGTGGAAACCGAACAGCGATTAATTAAAGAGTTATTTACGCATACGAAGGATATGACATTAATTATCGTGTCTCACAGGCTCAGCACTTTAAGTATATGCGATATTGTTTACGTATTGGATAAGGGAAAAATTGTGGAAACGGGTACGCATAGTGAACTTTTAGACAAACAAAATTTGTATTGGAAACTTTATCGGCATCAGTTAATAGAGGAAGAATTGACAAAGGTATAATTATACTATAGGATATCAAACAAATGATAGCACTTCAAAATATAGGAGTTGAGTTTGGGGGAAGGAAACTCTTTAAGGATATATCCTGGAACATCGGAGATGAGGATAGAGTCGGGTTAATCGGGGCTAACGGGACAGGAAAAACTACCCTGTTACGCATTATCGCAGGACACGTAAACCCGGATGAAGGCGATATCATTAAAAGTAAAGACTGCAGTATAGGATATTTACCGCAGGAAAGCATAACCTTTTCCGGACGAACGCTTCACAACGAAATGATGAGCGTGTTCGAATCGGTGCAAACACTTATTGACACAAAAGAAGCAATAGCAACAAAGTTTAGCAAACTCGAAGCCGGTTCCGAAGAGTCCATAAGACTGCTCAAAGAGTACGGTGAAATAGAAGAAAAAATGGATAAAATAGGCGGGTATACGCTGGAACATAGAGTTGAAAAAGTACTCAGCGGATTAGGTTTTGATAAAAAAGATTGGGACAAACAAACCGAGACTTTCAGCGGAGGCTGGGAAATGAGGATTGCGCTTGGCAAATTAATTCTGCAAAATCCAAATTACCTGCTGCTTGACGAGCCGACTAACTTCTTAGACCTTGATTCGATAATATGGCTTGAAAATCACTTAAAAAACTTTACAGGAAGCATAATTTGCGTTTCACACGACAGGTATTTTATGGATAAGCTGGTGAAGAAAGTCGTTGAAATTGAGTTTGGGCAACTAAATAGTTACTCTACGAATTACTCGGGATGTATTAAAGAAAAGGAAAAAAGAAGAGAATTAATTTTGAAAGCTTACGAAGAAAGACAGGCAGAGGTAGAAAGAATCGAATTGTTCATTGCAAAGTTCAGGGCAAACGCCAGCAAGGCGAAACTGGTAAAATCAAGAGAAAGAATGCTTGAAAAGATGGATGAGATTGTCGTTCCAACGAGCGCCAAGAAAGTCAAATTCGTGTTTTACCCGTCTGCACGAGCAGGGGATAAAGTTATGGAATTGAAGGGAATGGGGTTGGCTTACGGCACAAAGAAAGTATTTGAAAATCTGAATTTTCTGATAACGAGGGGAGAGAAGATTGCGGTTGTGGGAGTGAACGGGGCAGGGAAAACAACGCTGGCAAAGGTTATTGCGGGGGCGCTTGAACCGACGGCAGGAGAAAGGAAAGTAGGTGCAAACGTGCATATCGGGTATTTCGCGCAGAAGACTCTTGATTTGTTGAATCCGAAAAATACGGTACTCGAGGAACTTCAAACTGCGGCTCCAATGGCGCAAGAGGGGAGACTCAGAACTTTTTTAGGGTCGTTTTTGTTTTCGGGAGACGACGTTTTTAAGCTTGTAAAAGTGTTATCCGGTGGTGAGAAAACAAGATTGGCAATGGCGAAAATATTGATAAGCCCGGTCAATTTTCTTATCCTGGACGAGCCGACAAACCATCTCGATATAACCGGGAGAGAAGTTTTAGAAGAGGCGTTACGACTGTATGACGGGACGATTGTTCTTGTTACGCACGACAGGGCGGTGATTAATTGTATTGCGAATAAAGTCATAGAAGTAGCGGATGGAGTAATAAAAACGCATATCGGAAATTATAATGATTATATAGCGGAGAAATTCGGGATTACGGAAAAGAAAGGGAAAAAGGCGGGTGACGGACGGTTGCAGTTGCCTACGAATACGAAACCCGAACCGGAGAAGTGGAGAAAGCCGGAAAGTTTACCCCAGAGAAGAGCCAGAATAGAGAAGGTAGTAGATGTAAAAGAGAAAAGAATAGCCGCGATTGAGAAGTTATTTTTGGAACCGGGAATATATTCTAATGCATATAAACTAAATCCTCTTAAAACAGAATATGATGCGTTGAAGGAAGAGATTGAGAAGTTGTATGCGGAGTGGGAAGGGGGCGAGTGAGGATTTTAGATTTTGCCTGCCTGCCGGTAGGCAGGGAATGCGGATTTGGAATTGAACGGACAAAAAATTTCACTGTAAAGAAAAGAGGGGGATAAAATTAATAAAAACTTTAAACTTTCGGTAGTTATGCTTTTTGTTGTTGCAGTTACTACTGTCTTCGGAAGCAAAAATAAGAGTTCGGGAGGGAGCGATACGAATGCTATCACCGTAGTCCTTAGCTTTTTATCTACGGACAATACACAGGTTATACTTATTTCTAAACCAATTGCAGACACGGCAAAGTCACAGGTAAAAATTAAATGGAGTGAAAACAGTAGAGTATTTTCTATGAAAGAAATATCCCGGGGATATTTAGTGTTTACGGATACTATCTCCCCAACTCCTTTAATAAGCTATACAATTGAGCTTAATTCTAATCTCGGCAATTCTATAGGAAGTATTACTTTGCCGGAATCTACTGCAATCACTGCCCCTCAAGCTAAAGATACTTTACCTCTTGGGGAGCCGGTAAATTTTAACTGGACATCCGCACAAGGTGCCGGATATTATAATGTACGGTGTTATGCTTACGCATATAATGATTCCGGATATAACAGTTGCCCGGAGCAACAATTTTATCCTACTTCCAATGCAATAACAATACCCGTATCTTATTTTAATGTCCCGGGAACTACTTATTATGACGTCTATTTAAGCGTTACTCCTTGTTCCGGAACAATACCTCAAGCCGGTCAAACGGAAAATATGACAGGCGCGATTAAAGGTTTTATGATGGCTGAAGGAAATTGTAGTTCTGTAGAGTTTTATGTCGGTACGCCTCCTACGAAAGGGGCTACTAAAGAGGAATTTGTTGACAGAACTCCACCCCGTAAAGATCGTATAAACGCTTATCTGAATGACTTAGGGATAAAGAAGGTTGTTAAGTAGGCAAATACTGATCAGTAGACAGTGATCAGTGAACAGTATAAGATTAACAGAAAAAGCCTTTCACCGCAGAGAAAAACCAAGAGAATAAGAGATAACAGAAAGAATTTTTGCCACTAAAGCACGAAAGAGAAAAACAAAAATAAATTTTCACAGAACAAAAAGTCCAGCGGAGCAGGATAGGGATCTCTCCGGCAAAAGATTCCGGACAATCCCGCCAAGGCGGGATGTCGCTATGCTCCACAATCTATTCCCTAATTAACATAAGGGATTGTAAGTAATCTGCCAGAGGCAGAAAGAGCTTCTTATCGATGAGGACGCGGAGAAAAAGAAGATTTACCACTAAAGTACGAAAAAAGAAAAAAGCACGAAAAAAAGAGAGGTTTAACAGGGATTTCAAGATAACATAAGAGATAGAAAGAACAGAGGGCGCAGAGGGAAAAGAATAGATATCTTTTATTCAGGGCATAAAAGCCCTGACTACCCACATTTTAATTTTCAGAACGTTATTGAAGAAGAGAAAGAGTAAGCGGAGGACTTAAAGTTTGGAACTAGAGGCCCAGGGCCTTCTTCTGTATGATATCCTATCATGAGTTTTATTTTTTTGGTAGGGGAAAATCCTATTTGAATTATGGGCGATATTGAAGAAAAAGAGTAAACAAACCCACCCGTTGCCAGAATATGTTTCCATAACTCCGAACTTGCAGCTACTGAAAAAGCCCAGTATTTCTCGAATGAAGTGGCAAAAATAAATCTTGTAACACCTAAATCATAAGACGATGCCATTCTTAGAGAAACCGGAAGATGCGATTTAAATGAAGGAACTTCGTAGATTAAAGTAGTATCCAGTTGGTCTTCGTGAAGGGTGCTGTCAGTCCAGTTTATAATGCTGTAAAGATTTTCAATACAAAGTCCGGTATAAAACTTTTTCCATTTACCGGCGATGCCAAAATCTATTCCGAAGCCGTTTCCTCCTTCTGCAGAGGAAAAGAAAAATTCGGATGTATTTATTATTGAGTCCCATGTGGTTTCAATAAGACCGTTACTGCTGTCTAAGGCGGAACAAGATTTCCCTTGTAAGTATTTTAACCGTACTCCTGAGAAAATTCCTTTTATAGGAGGAAGGCTTATATTCAAACCGTATTCGTCAACAATTTGAGCTGTGCCTTTTCCGCCGTCGAGGTTATAATTTGTATCAGGAAAGGGTCCCCCAATAAGGAGTAGAGTATAGAAGTCTTTAGGAGTTTTTAAATCCCAGTATACTCTGCTTTTATAGGTAAATGCATAGTTCTTATAGGCAACCGAAATAACCGTTTTTTCAGAAATATTTTTATAAGTATAGTAATCTCCTTTAATAGAAGCGAAGAATTTATCTTTTGCTTCGTCATCAATATAATAATTATATCCTGTTTTGCCCAACAATTGTTCGTTTACGAAATTGGTTTGAACAGAGAATAGTTCTAAAGATGTTCCATTTTTTGGGTTTAAATAATAATTCGCCGGATTCCATGAAACGGATTGTATATCATTTTTGGAAATGGAATGAATATATGCTTTACCAAAACCTTCATAATTTTCGGGGAGTCCCCGTATTACCCACCAATTATAAGATTGGATAATCGCAAAAAATATTAAATGCATTAGTCGTTTAAAACTGTTTTTTTATTTTATGAAGTCCTGTTGAAAAGTCAAATTATTTTAAACAACAGAAATAATTTTGGACGCAGATAACGCAGAGAAGATAGACGCGGGGACACGGAGAAGGGGAGATTAAAAGAAAAACAGGAAATTCAACAGGGATTGCCTGCCTGCGGTAGGCAGGTAAGAGACTTTAAGAGATAATGGAAAAACAGATAATGGAGAAGAAAAAGCCTACCACGAAAGACTAAAACCACGAAAGTACGAAAGAACAGAAAGAGATGGGGCGGATGCGCAAGCTGCCAAGCGCAAAAGATACGCAAGCTAAAGCTTGCGGCTACCAAATTATCTTTATCAGATAGGGCAGTTTTGCCCAGCCCTACCCAATGGAAAGAAAAATTGTCGTCGCCAAGGCGGGATGTCTCATATTAGTTAACCGAGAAAAGGGAAATAGAGAATGTATCAAGGTCAGGAGACCTTTCCCACAAAATACAATGTTACGGTTGGTTCGGATAGGGCAGATGCGCAAGCTAAAGCTTGTGGCTACCAAGTCACCCAAAAATTGTAGGGCATAAAAACCCTGCAAAAAAATCATAATAAAGAGATGGGAGCGAGGGCTTCCATCTATCCAAACGGAAATTTTTATAAAAAAATAACTATTTCTTTGCCTATCAGGTAGGATAATTTTTCCCCATAGAACGTGTTTCTGTAATCGTGATAAAAATTCAAAATGTTGATATTATAAGGCAAAGAGGGATGTTTTTAACAAATGACACGGAACTTGCTGCTCTATAACAAAAAGTTGAATATTAGCAAAAATACAAGGGGTGTTATTTGTAGCCTTGTGTTCTGAAAGGCTTGAATTGTATAGAGATTTGGCACGTATATCTTATTTGTTGAGACAAGTAAGGTCAGGAGAAGAGATTAGAAAATTTTTCGTCATATTGTTTTTATGTTTTTCGAGTGTGATCTACGGTGAGCGATATACCGTTCTTGTGGCGATATGTTCGGATTTGACACAAGCCAGGTTTATACAGGCGAAAACATCGGAAGCGACTGCCGAACCGGTATACGTAATGAAAGATTCATCTTCTTATAAGGTAAAGGTTGGTTTTTTCTCTTCCCCGGAATCTGCCAAAGCCGTGCAGACACACTTGCAGAAAAAAATAGGGAATACTCAATTCATAGTAAAGAGGCAGCTCGATCCACCCGATTATTCTATCATAGATGATTTCGATTATGACAAACAATATACCATTGTTGTAGGTTTTTGTTTGAATTCGGGTGAAGCCGAACTTGTAAAAAAGAAAACACTGGAATCAACGGATGAGACGGTAAATATAATCAAAGATATAAATTATTATAAAATAGAAGTTGGTTCTTTTTTCTCCCCGGAATCTGCAAGAGCAGAACAAATAAATTTGCAGAAAAGGGGCGGATATAAGGGGTTTATAGAAGAAAAAAAGATTGAGCGGCGTTCGGTTGCGCGTTCCGTTTCGAGCAGGTCTATTTTTCCTATAGCAGAAAGACCTGTCTCTAAAACAAAGACGTCTGTTCCTATGGCAGAAAAACTTGTTGTTACGGCGCCTGTTGCTAATACCTCTGTTACTGTGACAGAAAAATCCGTTACTTCCGCACCGGAAAAAGATACTGTCCCGGCAGAAAAAACAGCATCTTTTGTGCCTGTGAAAGAATCCAAAGGTTATGGGATTCAGATATATGCTTTTGTAGACAGGAACAGGGCGGTTCATTCGGTAAATAAGTATGAAGAAAAATACGGGGCGAATACGATTCCGCTTGCTCCTTATAATAAAGTAATAGCAGGGGACTTTAAAACAAAAGAGGATGCAAAAAAATTATTAACCGTTTTAAAAAAGGATTACCCGGATGCGTTTATAACCAAACCCCAGGTAGTCCAGGTATTTAAAGAAGTAACGGAAAAACCGGAGACGGAAACAAAACCAACGGTAGAACAAAAACCGGTGGTAGAAGTGAAACCTGTTGTGCAGAAACCAGTATTGGAACAAAAATCGACAGTAGAGCAGAAACCAACAACAGAGCCAAAGCAGGTAACGGTACAGAAGCCGGTAGTAGTGGAAAAACCTGCAGTAGAGCAAAAGCCGGTAAAAGAGGAAAGGTCAACACAGGAAAAACCAAAGGAAGTATTGGCTGCGCCAACATCTTTCAAAACTCAGGAGAAAGAAGTCCCGCAAATCAAGCCCGACGTATCCGGAAAAGTGTCGGAGCATTTTTATGTAGAGGTTGACGTGTTCAGGGAAAAAGGAATGGCAGACCAGGCGCAAAAAAAATTACAGCAGGAATTCACAAATAAAAAAGCAGTTGTAAAATATTTTAAACCGTATTATAAAGTAGTGTTCACGGATTTTAGGAACGTAGATGAGGCGATGGAAATGGTGTTTATGTTACAGAAATCGGGGTACGGGAAGACGCTGTTGATATTTGAGTAGGGAACAGAAATAATAAGAGATTCGCCCCTAAAGCACAAAACCACGAAAAAAGAGCACGAAGTAGTATAGCCACGGATAAACACGGAGAACAGAAAACAAATAAGATTCAGGGTTAAAAGAGAACAAAAAACAGACAACAAAAGAGAATTTTAACCACAAGATTGAAATAGATAAAAAAATAGAAAAAAGGGGTAACCGCAAATTAACGCGAATGAACGCAAATGAATACAGAAGACGGAGAGATTCTAAGAATGACAAAGACAGAAAGGAGTAGAAAGATTAATAATTTTACCACTTTTTTTAATGGGTAGAAATTCTCTATTGACAAATAATCAATTTTGGAGGATATAATATTTATATAAAACAAAAAGATGAAATCCAATGTCAGGGACACTGATAAGTTGGACTCCCGCTAGGCGGGATAGCAATCTCTCCGGTGAAAGATTCCGGACAACACTCTCTAATTGTCATAAGGGAGTGTAAGTAAGGAGTAAAACTCCTAAGAGCTTGACTATAATCTTCCTGACGGAACAAAGTCCAACTAAGTCAGAGGAACACTGATAAGTTAGCGTAATGTTCCTGGCGGAACAAACGCTAACTAAGGGGGCAATATGCGGAAAAAAATATTTGGGATAGGGTTGGTAGTGATGGTGGGATTAATTTGCAGCGCATCAGTAATAGCGTTGAGAGAAGGAATTCCTTTTTCCGGGAAGGTGAGTAAGATAGAGTCCGGTAAAGGAAAGGGAGTAATAGACACTTTAGTTCCTCCCTGGGAAGGTCCTTTTTCGTTGTGCTGGAAAGCTTCGTATCGTATTGGATATGAAGCAATACAACTTACACCTTCCGCGCCGTGTTCCGTTATCTCCATAGCACATGCTGTCGGAGCTTATCAAATAAGCACGAAACAGTGCAGTGTTTTTGTATGGAGCAACGTAAACGGGTCACCCGGGACGGTTTTATATAAGGCGAGAGTTACTGCTTCTGTCGGAACTGCTCTTACGACTGATATTAATTGGTATAACATAAATCCCCCGATATATGTGGCTGATACTTTCTGGGTTGGTAATTTTGAGTGGGATACGCTTTTGCCGTCAACGTCTCTCGACGGGACGATGTCATATAAAAGTAAATATTCATCAAACGGCACATCGTGGAATGAGGATGTAAAAGAGTATATGCAGGCAGCCATCGTAAAGTACCAGCAAAACGGGGATCCTGAGATAAGCGTACTGCCGACGGAGCTTATACTAAGTATAGATACGTGTACGGCAAAATCATTATCATTTATGCCTGTATCTTTGCCTCCCGTAATGAATGAAGATGAGGCATCATATTGGAAAGACGTAGTGCCGGGGGAATTTATAATTTGTTACAACAATACCGTTAATGCGGAAAAAGCATCTTTGAAAACGCTTGGTATCTCAGAAAAAGGGATAAGTTTAATTACGAAGAAACTTGGAGATAATCTTATAGCGGTTAAAGTAGAAGGAGACGGGAAATCTTTTATCAAGAGTATGAAAGTGAAATCAAACGTAAAATTTATAGAGCCGAACAGAATATGGAGAATTGCTGGAGTTCCGAACGACCCGTACTGGTCGCTTCAATGGGATAAAGACAGCATTTATGCTCCGGATGCTTGGGATCATGGGTATGGAGATACGACAATCAGCATCGGCGTAATTGATGAAGGAGCGGATTACAATCATCCTGATTTAGTAGCGAGGTATGGTTCGGTCAAAGGATATGACACGAGGAATAACGACAGTGATCCGATAAACGACGTTGGCACGGAAAGTCATGCAACACATTGTTCGGGGATTGCGGCAGCGACGATTAATAACGGCGTGGGAATTGCGGGAGTAGCAAACGCCCGTCTTTTTTCGTTAAAATATATGAGCGAGACAGGCAGCGGGACTACCGTTGATTTTTGTGAAGCAGCGCAATGGTGTATAGATAACGGGATTAAGGTTTGGTCTATGAGCACGGAAGGCGGTTATTCAAGCGCTGCGGAGTTAAAATGCCAGACCGGATGGAATGGGGGAGCCATTTTATTTGCGGCAACCGGGAACAGTGGGGCAGATACCGTGATGTATCCTGCGGGATATTCTTCCGTGATAGCTATAGGCGCGATACAACAATCCGGTAGTCGTTGGCAGTACAGCAATTACGGGAATCACGTTAAGCTTGTTGCGCCGGGAGCTAATATTACCAGCACCATTCCGGGGAGCGCTTACACTGCAATGAACGGGACTTCTATGGCATGTCCGCAGGCGGCTGGAAGCGCAGCTCTTATGTGGGCGGCAAAACCTTTATTAACGAATGCGGAAATAAGGGATATATTGTTTAATACCGCGAGGGATATAAGTCCGGCGGGTTGGGATAAATACACGGGATACGGGAAAATCAATCTTGATCTGGCGATGGATTCGGCGTTGGATGCCAAACCGACACCTGCAGATACCGGAATTATAACGGTTTACAATGGAAGTTCTGCTGCGGGAAATTTGTACGTTACGAACATTACTTATGCGGCAAGCTGGATAAAATCGGTAGACCTTACCGCTTTTACTTTGCCACCCGGCTCTTCACAAGGTGTTACGGTAATTGTCAAAGCGAAACTCAGCAAAGGTTATTATTATGATACTTTATGGGTAGCTTCGAACGACCCTGATAATAATCCTCTTCCGGTTCCGATTACTTTGAAAGTTGGGGATGTAGGGGTAGAAGACAATTCGGATTTTGGAATGCGGATTTCGGAATTTGGAATTAAAAAAGATAAGATTTATCTGGATATTCCTAATAACTATTACACTAATATACGAATAACTATTTATGACTTATGTGGAAGACTTCAAAGCAATGTATACGAAGGCGCATTGAGCAAGGGAAATTATACGTTTACGCCGGAGATAAAGAGGAGTGGGATATACTTTGTGAAACTTTCTACGGATAATGGTTCATTGAGCAGGAAAATGATATTTATAAAATGATGAAATAGCAGGTAGTAGAGAGTAGGTAGAAAAAAGACAGAAAAAATTTTGACAGGATTAAGAGGATTAAAAAACGGAATACAGAAAGGTATAGAGTTAAAAAATAACAAATAATAGACAACAAAAAAACGTTTACCACGAAAGTACGAAAATATAGAAAGACACGAAAAACAAAGAACAATTTTTTAACCGCCGATAAATACAGATAAACGCAGAAAAGGGAACGGAAAGATTTAGATAAAAAAGGGGGAAATGTGAATAATAAAAAGTTGAAATTCTTGGGGGTTATATTTTTGGCTGCGGTTACGGTTTTTTCCGGGTGTAAGAAAACAACTACAACGGGAAACGGTGACGATACAACGAATACTTCGGCTATGATTCTTGGTTTTTTTAGTGCAGGTGAGAGCCCGGAAGTTATACTTATTTCAGACCCGATAGCAGATACGGCACAGTCGCAGGCAAAAATAAACAGCAGAGTATTTCCCTGGGAAGCAATATTGCCGGGATATTTGGCATTTATGGATACTATGCCGGCAATCCCTGCAACGAACTATATAATTGAGGTCACGTCTGGTCTTGACAGCTCCACAGGAAGCATTACTTTTCCGGAATCTACCATAATTACTGCTCCTCTGGAGTGGGACACTTTAGCTGTCGGGCAGGCAGTAACTTGCAGTTGGACGGCTGCGCAGGGCGCCCAGTATTATGATGTCCGGTATTATGCGCAGTTATATGACAGCACGGGGAATGATGTCGGTTATCTCCCGACCCGGCAAGCATATTTTACTACCAACGGAATAACGATACCCGTGTCTTATTTTATTAATATCCCGGGAGTTACTTATTATAAAGTTTATTTAGAGGTAATTCCTTATTCCGGGGTAATACCCCAGATTGGGCAGGCGGGAAATATGACAGGGACGATTAAAGGTTTTCTTGTAGGAGAAAGCGATTGTTGTGAGCTGTCTTTTTATGTCGGCACGCCCGTAAAAGGAACGTCTAAGGGAAGTTTTTCCGATAGAAGACCGTCCCGAAAAGACCGTATAAACGCGTATCTTCGTAGTTTAGGGGTAAAATAGATTTTGGATTTTGCCTGCCTGCCGGTAGGCAGGGATTGGGGATAAAAAGACAGGGAACGGAATAATTTGGACGCACCCTCCAAAAATATCGGCGGGCAGGGATTTACAGGATAGACAGGATAAAAAATTAACAAAAATGAAAGAGCTAAAAAAAGAAAAAGATATAAAGAGGATAAACTGATTAAGATTAGCGCAGAGGAAAAGACAGAGAAGGGAAAATAATTTACCACCCCACATTTTGTGGGGTAATCCGCCTGAGGCGGACCAATTACGAAAGAACACAAAGGGGAAAATATAATGAGAACAGTTTTTCTAATTTTATTTTCCGGAATAACATTGTTGCCTATTGGGGGGGGAGCGCAGGATATTATCGGGATCAAGGTTGATGAGAAATTCGCATTACAAACAGAGAATTTAATATCGTATAATAATATATTTTCAAGTAATAATGATTATAATAAAACCCCGGAAGAGGATGATTTCGTAGAAGATTTTGTAGAAAATAGTAATCGTAATTTAGCAGTAGTATCTGAGATTTTGGGTGGTGCTATAGGAGCAGGGACAGTGTTATTATTAACTAAAAATTATAAGACTGTTATGGAATATGAGGATGTCTTTAAGAATCCTATATTTTCTTTTGGTGTGCCTTTGGGAACAACTATTGGAACGATAACGGCGGGGAAGTTGTTTCATCAAAAAGGGTTGGCATTACTTACTTTTTGTGGAGCGTCTATAGGGGTATTATTAACCGGTATAATTGTTGGAGTAGGGTCGAATGCATATGCAACAGCGCCTAACAAGTGGGTAGTTGGGGGACTTTGTGTTGTCGGAGGAGTAGCATATTACAATTGGTCGATAACAATGAAGACAAGACCTTCCTGCTTTTTTTAATTGGAAGTTGGGCGCAGTTGAACAGTGGGCAGGCAAGGGCTTCGTATTAGATTTTGCGGTGGGAGATGGAGACCATATTTTTCCAGTCTTTAAGATATTTTTCGTATTGTTTTATGCCGAAGTTGGTTACGGAGTAAGTGGTGTTGGGAATCTTATCCACAAATTTTTTAGTTACTTTGACGTATCCCGCATCTTCAAGTTTGGTGATATGAACGGAAAGATTGCCTTTAGTTAGTTTTAACAGGTTGAGAAGATAATTGAAATCCGCTTCTTCGCAACTGCATAGTACGCTCATAATTGATAATCGCACAGGTTCGTGAATGATTTTGTCAATTTCCGATGTTACGATTTCACGTTCAGGTTTTTTAGCCATTAGTTTGCGTCTTATTCTTTACTTCTCGCACGATTTTTTTGTATTGAAAATAATAGACAACACCCAATACTATAAATCCAAATCCAAGAAAGATATCCGTAATTCCTTCCGGAATCATTTTGTGAGCATAGAATATGTATAATATAAGGCCACAGGCAATACAATATATTCCGGCATAGAGAGAAACGATTTTTTTTCGATTCATTAATCCGATAATTGTTCCAATAAGACCGAAGAATAAGAACATGCCGGTATAAAAAGTTCTATCATCCCAGTTTTTCCAGTCTTTTATTACAACCGACAAAGCTATGACTATACAGAATAGTATTAAAAATAAAATTTGTTTATGAGAAAGCTCCTGTTTTAATGAGGTGAATCCTTCCTTCTGCCCCACATAACCTAATCCTTTATTCATTATAGTGCGTTTTAGACGTTTTGAAACAGGGAAATAACTTACCATTAAAACAAAAAACAGCAGAAAAATAACCGAGTTATCAATTTTGAAATACATCATAATGCCGTGGATAGTAAGAATAGCTCCAAGCATTATACTGCTTACCCAGGTGGCTGAATCCGAATAATTTTTTGTTGTTTGTTGAAGATTGTCTAAATCCTGTTTTTCCATAGGTTTCTCCTGTGGTTTTTTATTCATTAGTTTTGATTTATCTTTCTTACTCTTTGGATGATATTTTTATATCTAAAATAATTGATAATGCTGAAAAATATCATTCCAAACCCCATGAATATGAGTATAATCTCTGAAGCAATATCTCTGTTAGCATAAAGGATATTTTTCATTATAGGCAGTATCCACACGATACCCAATATAATAAAGTATAGTCCAACATAAAAAACATAGAAAGAGTTATAAAAAAATACTTTTTTCCGGTTTGTTAATCCAAAAATCATTGCATAAAAACCAGTTCCTAAGAATATAATAGCCCAAGCAATTCTGGAATTCCAAATTAGTATAAGCGACATAATGATAATAAGACAGAGTATTATTATCGCGGGAAGAATTTGTTCCCGGGGAATCCCCTGTTTTAAAGAAGTAGTTTCTCCCTTTTGTATTACATATCCTAATCCTTTACGCATTACAACACGATTTAAGTATCTTGAAATAAAAGGGAAAGTAAAAAATGAAAACATAATTATCAAAAACATTACGAATGAATTAATTATTTTGAAATACATCATAATTCCCGTAAGTACACAAATAATTCCCAATATTAGATTGCTTAACCACCACGCTGCCCCTGAATAGCCTTCTGTTATATGCTGAAGATTGTCCAAATTTTGCTTTTCCATAGCTTCCTCCTGATTATTAGTTTGTTTCTTTTACTTTTTGGATGATATTTTTATATCTAAAATAATTGATAATGCCGGACAACATACCTCCAAGTCCAAATAATGTCATCATAATTCCCCAACGAGCCGCCGTTTCGTGAGCATAGAAAAGATGTCTCATAGGGAACATCAAGATAAGAGCACAGATAATAAAATATACTCCCAGGTAGAAAGTACTATGAAAAAACATTCCTTTTCGGTTTTTTAATAATAAAATTATTATAATAAATCCAAAACACAAAAACGCAAGAGGATAAATAATCCCGACATTCCAGCTTTTTATGTTAAGGTCAAAGCCCAGTAAGGCACATAGCGCTATTATTAAGCCTAAAGGGATTCCAATTAAAACTCCTTTCCAAAAACTTTTCTTTTTTAATGGTGGAGTGTCCCATACTTGTTTTACATAGCCTAATCCTTTACGCATCATATTACGTTTTAGATGCTTTTTAGTAAAATCCCAGGCTACCGTAGAAACGAAAAACAACAGAAGCAAAATGTTTGAATTAAAAACTTTAAAATATGTCAAAAGACCAAAAGTTATAAAAATAATCCCGTTTATTATATCATCAACCCACTCTGCCGATGTCGAATAATCTCTTGTTGTTCGCTGAAGATTGTCCAAATCCTGTTTTTCCATATGTTCCTCCTGATTATTATCCATTTTTGGAGTGCAAAATCCCTGTCTGCCGAAGGTAGAGATGATTTTGCGTGCAACAACACCGTTGTTGCACTCCATATCAAAATCAATTCTCGCATAAATAAACAATTTATAATATATCTAATACTAATTTTGCAAAAATCTTTTTTATTCATTAATTTGTTCCTTTCACTTTTTGGACGATTTTCTTATATTGAAAATAATTGATAATGCCGGATAATATAAGACCAAGTCCAATGAATATATCCGTAATTCCTTCCGGAATCATTTTGTGAGCGTAGAATATGTATAATATAAGACCACAGCCAATAAAATATATTCCGACATAGAGAGAAAAGATTTTTTTCCGATTTAGCAATCCGAAAATCGTTGAAATAATCCCGCATACTAAGAACATACCGGTATAAAAAGTTCTATCATCCCAGTTTTTCCAGTTTTTTATTATAACTGATGAACCTAAGATTAGAGAAAATAGTATTAAAAATAAAATTTGTTTCCGGGAAAGTTTCTGCTTCAATGAGATGAACGCTTCCTTTTGTTTGACATAACCTAATCCCTTATTCATTATAGAACGGTTTAATTTTCTTGAAGCAGAAACCCAGTAAAACCAACCTCCTAAAAATAACAAACTTAAAATGAAATAATTTCCAAAATTGAAATACATCATAATGCCGTGGATAAGAAAGATAGCTCCAAGCATTATACCGCTTAACCAAGTGGCTGAATTCGTATAATCTTTTGTTGTTTGCTGAAGATTGTCCAAATCCTGTTTTTCCATAGGTTCCTCCTGTGATTTGTTAGTTTGTTTCTTTCACTTTCTGGACGATTTTTTTGTATTGAAAATAACGAATGATGCCGGATAGTATAAGTCCAAACCCAAATGTCATCATCATAATTCCCATTGAAGACATTTCATGAGCATGAAGGATATGTCTTATAGGAGACATTCCCATAATAGCACAGACAACAAAATATACTCCGCCGTAGAAAATTATGTTAGAATCTGTTTTTTCCCAATTTATTAATCCGACAATCATTGTAATAATCCCGACTCCTAATAGCGCAACAAAAGGCAAATGCCCATTTAAGTTCTTAGCCCAAGATATAACAATAAAAATAAAAGGTATTAACAAAATAACTAAAAATTGTTTCCATGAAAATTTCTGTTTCTGCGAGTCGGCTTCTTTTTTTTGTTTCACATAACCCAATCCCTTGCGCATTACAGCACGATTTAAATACTTTGAGCCAAGACTAACGCAGATTGTTAAAACAAAAAACAGCAGTATTAGAATGTCCCATCTGCCAATTCCGAAAAACATCATAAGCCCCAAAACCATAAAAACACTTCCCCCCATTATAACACCTACCCACCTTCCCGACACCGAATACTCTTTTGTTGTCCGTTGAAGATTATCCAAATTCTGTTTTTCCATAGGTTCCTCCTGTGGTTTCATTAGTTTGTTCCTTTCACTTTTTGGATGATGTTTTTATATTCAAAATGGTTGATAATGCCGCCCGCTATCCACAAAAGTCCAAGAGATGTAAAAACAATTCCTTGCGGAGCATTTTCGTGAGCATAGAAGATGTGTTTCATGGGAAATATCCATATAAGAATATAGATAATACAACATACTCCGCTGTAAAAAGTCGCTTTTTTGCGATTCATTAATCCGATAATTATTGCAACACCACCGATTCCTAAGAACAAAATAAGGTAAGCAGTTCCAGTACCCCAGTATTTTGTAAGCAGTGGAATAAAAAAACCAAGACCAAGACAGAGCAGCATCGTGATGGGCCGTTCCCGGAAAAATTCCCATGGGGTAATTTGTTTTTGTCTCACATAACCTAATCCTTTGTGCATTATAGTACGTTTTAAACGTATTGAAACAAAACACCAGCTTATCATTAAAAGAATCAACAAACTTATAATGCCCCAATTACCAATTTTAAAATACGTCATAAGCCCGTAAATTACAGAGATAACTCCCAGTACTACGCCATCGAACCATCCTACCGATTCCGCATAATCTTTTGTTGTCTGCTGAAGATTGTCCAAATCCTGTTTTTCCATTGCCCCTCCTGTGGTTTATATTACAAACTGGTTTATAACTTATTTTAAGTTGGGGGATTTGTCAAGAAAAAAATGGGGAGATTAGCCACCCCGCACAATAAATATGCGGGGTAAGCTCCGTTCACAGAGGAAAAAATCAGAGAGCAAAGAGAAGGAACCAACAGAATACAGATGAGAGGGCACGGGGGGCAGAGGGCGCAAAGAACAAAAACTGTAACCGCAGATACACGCAAATAAACGCGGAAAAGGGAAAATGGAAAATAGTGGTGAGTGACCGGTAGACAGCAAAGAAAGAAAATAAAGAACCACGAAAGTATGAAAAGAAGAAAAAAGCACGAAAAACAAATAACAAATAAAAAGAGTTATCCCATGCCTACGGCGGGCCGTGCCTATCGGCAGGTAAACAGGCGCGAATGAGCATGGAACACACTAAACAGAAATTTTTTCCAGCAAAGCCGGATAACTTAGACTTCCTCAGAATAAGAATCCCTAATCGCTAAAGCTCAAGGGCTTCCTATAATGTCCCTGCGGAACAAAGGCTAAGTAAGGACGCAGATTTTCGCAGATAAAAAGAAAGCTAAGGAATAACCTGAAAACAGATAAAAAAATACAGAAAATTTAGACAGGATTAACAGATTATGATTTTCGCAGAATACGGAAAACCCGCCAAGAAGACCGGCGGGCAGGCAGAGAACGGAAAGAATTAAACAGGGATTGAAAGAGACTTTAAGAGAAAAAATAAAAAAACAGATAACGGGGAGATTCTCCTCCAAACGGACATGCCAAAAAGATTGGGGGGCAAGCTGGTATGCAGGCTGGCGGACAAGTTCTCCGCCTTACACCAAGAAGACTGGCGCACAAGGAGACAGACTCAAGGGCTTTTTATAAGTTGATGGGGCTGTCCACTATGTGTAATAAAGAGGGGGAGTCTAAAAATCTTGACAAAGGAGATTAATTCATTTATATAAGTGGTGTAAATAATGTAACTGGATGCGATAGTTGAGTTAGTATAGTTAGTTTAGTGAGTAACAGAGAACGAAAAAAGAGGGGGAGAAGATGATAACTTTAATAAGTTTGTTGTATCTCGTAGGCGCGGGGCAAACAAATATGATACCCGTAGATATGGGGAAATTCGGAAAGAAGGTTGCAGTATGTAACAGTGAAAACGATATTTCCGCATTGAAGTCCAGATTTTTTGGCAGTAAAAAAGGCAGCAAATCGGATTCAAGCAACATTCATTTTGTTGCGAGAACGCTTCACGGATTAGGGTATTGCGTGTTCGTAAAAGATACTTTTACATATTACTCGGAAGGCGGGGAACTTATTATACTGAATACTTCGAACCCTGCAAATCCCACACTTGTAAGCGAGTTCAGCAGTCCTTCTTTGATAAACAACATTTACGTTTCGGGAAATTATGTGTATCTTTCAAACAGGGAAGCGGGTCTCGTAATAATAGACATTAGTAATCCTGCAAACCCTGTCGAAGCGGGGCATTACTCGGACTCGCTTGAAGCTTGGTCTTCCTGCGTTTCGGGAAATTATGCATACGTTATAGATTTTTGGATGGGGCAACTGCAGGTATTGGATATCCAGAATCCTGCGAATATCTTGTTGGTTGGGACATACGGGGGGAGTCAATTATTCGGGGAGATTTACGTTTCGGGAAATTATGCGTATATCACGGACAGGGGGATGGGGACGACAAGTTGTTTCATTACTCTTGATATTACTAATCCGGCTGCCATAAGGAAAACAGGAAGTATAAACGTTACCGGGTATCCTTCGGGAATTTGTGTTAAAGATACTTTTGCATACGTAGCGGCGGGAGCTACGGTTAAAATATTAAACATAGCGGATACTATTCCGAAACTTGTTAAGAGTTGTAATACTTATGCGTATGCCTATGATATATGCGTTAACAATAATTATGTTTATGCGGGCGAAGTTATAGATTACAGGGGCAGTGCGTTTCGATATGGCAGGCTTGAAATAATAGATGTATCGGTTCCGGAGTCGGCTAAGGTAGTTGGAGTTGATTCTAATATGGTATATGGGACTTACGGGATATCTTATTTTAATGACCACATTTACGGAGCCTGCAGTGCGGAGGGATTGGAGATAATAAACGTATCTGTTGCCGATTCTCCGGTGGTTATCGGTAATTATAACACTTATGAAAACATAGCGAAGATAGAAATCTCCAATGATTATGGGTATGCATATAATTATGCAAGGGGTGTAAAAGTATTGGATATCAGTAGTCCACAGAATCCCCAGAGGGTAGGGGAAATGCCTATGAATATTTTACTGGACATAAACGTGGCGGGAAATTATTTGTATGCAAGTTTGTATGCCGATTCTACGGGAGATTCCGGGATTGTAATAAAAGACATAAGTAACCCGTTAGCTCCGGTTGATAAGGACGTATGGGTTAACCCGGGCGCTACAGATACTGTATATTACAGATGGATAGCCGCAGCGAACAATTATGTTTATGCGTATAATTATAATAAAACCATTGATATTATGAATGATTCCCTGAATAAAGTCGGTTCATATAATTTTCCGTATATTACTACTTTTCTTTGTATAGACAGTAATTATGTGTATGTAACCGATTACGTAGGCAAGAAACTGTATGCGATAAACGTTTCAAATCCGTCGGCTCCGGAGTCAGTAGGAGTATGGGCTACGGTCAAGGATTATTTGCTTAATATGGCAATATCCGGGCAATATGCGTATATCGTGACTCCCGACAGCGGGTTACGAATAGTAGACATATTAAGGGCGATTTCTTTGGAAGAAGTAGGGCATTATTGTCCATCGGGGGCGTGGAACACGGATGTATGTGTTTCCGGAAAATATGCGTATACTACCGATTATACGGCAGGTGTAACGGCAGTAGACGTATCCGACCCTACTGCACCACAAGAGGCTGGGTATTATTATATAGATATGATGCCTTTCCTGGCAAATTTAGGGGTTTTCTTTTTCCCTGCGAGTGATATATACGTTTCGGGAGATTATATATACGTTGCGAACAGTGATTGCGGAGTTTACATATTCCAGTCGTCTTTCCCGGGTATAAGCGAAGAAAAGGGGAATGTAAAAGAAGCGCTTTCGATTGAGAGTTTCCCGAATCCGTTCAATAAGGAAACGAGTATTTGTTATTATGTGAACGGCAGCGGCAAGACGGACGTATCGTTAAAGGTATATGATGCGGGCGGGCGGGAAGTTTCTACGCTCGTAAACAATTCCTGTATGCCGGGGAAACATAGTGTTAAATGGTCGGGGAAAAATAATTCCGGTAATAAGGTAGCGGCGGGGGTTTATTTTGTAAGGCTTAACGTAAGCGGGAAGAACGTGAATTCAAAGATGCTGTTGATGAAGTAGGGTAGTTGAGAATAAATCAAAAATCAAAAATTAAATATCAAAAATGAACAAAATGGAACCACAAGATTAACAGGAGAACAAAAAACAAAAGAAAAGAAAAAACCAGGACAGGATTAATACAAGATTTACACAAGAAAACGGATAGAGTTCTAAAATCTTGACAAATAGGATTGGTTGATTTATATAGGAAAAAGATGCCGTAGAGGGGGAGAGATGAATGGGAGAAAGTTGAAAATTTTGGCAGTTATGTTTTTTTTGGTTGGGGTTACGGTTTTTTCGGGGTGCAAGAAAAAGACTACAACGGGGTCTGAGGTAACGGTAAATCCTGCTGCAGTAGTTCTTGCTTTTTTATATGAGGATATGTCAGAAGTTATACTTGTTTCTAATCCGGTTGCGGACACGGCGCATTCGCAGGCAAAAATAAACAGTAGAGTTTTTCCTATAGAAGGTGTAGCGCCGGGATATTTAATGTTTATTGATACCGTTATGCCGGTTCCCGGGACGAGCTATAAAATCGAGGTTACGTCTGATGTGGGGAACTCGAGCGGAAGCGCTATTTTGCCGGAAACTACGTCAATTATCGCGCCTGAATATGGAGATACCAATTTGCCTCTTGGACAGGCAGTTACTTGCAGTTGGGTCGCTTCAGCAGGGGCTCAATATTACATTGTGCAGTATAGCGGATATGCGTATACTGATTCCGACTATGTTGAGTGTCCGTCGAAACAATTGTATCCTACTGCGAATGGGATAACAATACCCGCATCTTATTTTAATGTTCCCGGGGCTATTTGTTATTCAGTTGCTTTAGAAGTGATTCCTTGTTCCGGAGCAAAACCTGAAGCCGGGCAGACGGCAAATATGACGGGCACGATTAATGGATTTTTGTCGGCGCAGGGGTATCCTAGCCACGTATATTTCTATGTCGGAACTCCGACGAAGGGAATTGTTAAGGAGAAGTTTGCAATGCCATCGCGCAAAGACATTATAAATACTTATCTGCGTGATTTGGGGATAAATACGGTTGTTGAGTAGGAAAATTCGTTAATAGTATAGCCCAGCTATGCTGGATAATCCGCCTTGCACCAAAAAGACTGGCGCACAAGGAGGCGGATAAAGGCTGAAGCCTAAGAGCTTCTAATCCAGGAACACTGATAAGAAGCTCTAAAGGCTAAAGCCTAAGAGTTTCTAATGCAGGAACACTGATAAGAAGCTCTAAATGCTAAAGCCTAAGAGCTTCTAATAGTGTGTTAATAGGATAATCGGAAAAAGTAAGACGGACATAGCACGCTATGTCCCTACAGCAAAGAACAGAAAGTAGGGCACCCAAAGAAAACGGGTTCCCCAGCGGGTTGTCCCTACAAAGGCGGATAGGCGCACAGCGGGGTATACGACTTCTTCGGGGTAAACTCTGCACGAAAAGAAGAAACAGATAAAAGATAATTTTTCGTCCTACAAAATAAAGCTACCGAACAAACATATAAAGCTTCTAATTTTTAAAAAGCAAACTCATCCCATTTAGTCTCTGTTTTATAATTTCACATTTTTTAATACATTTTTGTAATTTATTTATGTATATAACAATAGGTTTCCCCAAAGAATTTACGCGCTTTGGCACGGAAGTTGCTGCTATATATAATAATAATTCAAATTAAGTATTGGGAGGTTGGAAATGAAAAAAGCGGTATCCGGATCAATGAAAAAAGAAGAAAGAAAAATATCAGCAGGAAAACATACTTTCCATCTTGATAAGGATAACATATTGTATATAACTATTGTCGGAGAAATTGACGGCAAAAAAACAAGCATACCGATTGAAGCAATTATGAAGCTTCTGAATATGGTTAATGGGAAGGTAAACGTATTCGTAAATCTGGATAAAGCCGGGAAGCCTTCTATTAAGGCGAGAAAGCTTACCGTAGAAATTCATAAGAATGAAAAAATCGGAAAAGTTGCCCATTTTGGAGTTAATCCGGTTGCGAAAGTAATTGCGGCTTTTTTTATGGGAAGTTGCAAAAAGAAAGATGTGAAATTTTTCAGTAAAAAGGAGAGAGCGATTGAATGGCTTAAAGACGATAGACAAATCCAGAGGAGTTGTATCTTACAAGAGGAAGATAATGTTAAGAATTCCCATAGTTGCTGCTAATCCAGAATACGGTCTGATAACAGCTGTTATTAGTACAGAGAAGGTGAAAAGATGAAATATTTGCAGAAACTTTTGATATTCAATACAATAGGCGTGTTTATCGCGGCAGGAATTCTAGTGAATTACAACCTGCTTTATGGGCAATCTACCAAGGGAATTAAACCAAATGACGGTGAGACCCGGCAAGCAGGAATCGGTTCTAATCTAACCTGGACAAAATGGATTGCCGTAACATATCCTTCCGGCGGTGAACATTGGCAAGTCGGCACCAGCCATAACATAACCTGGACGAGTCAGAATATAAGCGGAAATGTGATAATAGAGTACTGGATAAGTAATGTTAAGTACAGAATATTAAGCACTATTAATGATGGTTCATATGAATGGAATATTCCTTCCAATCAAACTTCCAGCAATCTCTATAATATTAAAATATCAAGTTCAAAAGACACTTCTATTTGTGGCAGGAATTATAATTGCTTTACGATATATCCTGCTGCTGTTGTTGAAGAGCCGGTAAACAAGATGCCTTTTGTTTTTAAGCTTTTCCGGAATTACCCGAATCCCATAACTTCCGGCACTTACATTGAATATACGTTGCCTGAAAATACAATGGTCTCGCTGGATATTTATGATGTGAACGGGGAACTTGTTCGCAATTTGACGGCAGGTAACCAGGAACCCGGTTTCCACAAAGTCTATTGGGACGGGCAGGATAACAACGGACAAAAAGTTTCAAACGGAACTTATTTTTATCGTATGGGAGCAGGAAGTTTCAAGACGACACAAAAACTTACGGTGTTAGGATAGAGTTCAAGTACATTAGAACAAAGCCCTCCGGAGTATTAGGAGGGCTTTGTAGGTATACTATGTATATATTTCAAATTAACTTCTTCCCGGAAATTTAGACATAGATTGGGAAACCGCAATTTTTATTATGTTCGTTCTAAAAAAATAAGTTGCAAAAATGAGAATAGAAAGTATATCCAAAGCATAATATGATTGTCTAACTTCCGTTAGGCAAGTTTAGAGTTTTTATAGAAAAAAAGTAATAATTATGCCTGAACTGATTGATAATAGATACGAAATTCTTAAAAAACTTGGCAGAGGCGGGACAGGGGAAGTCTATCATGTTTATGACAAGGTTAGGAACAGAGAATTAGCGCTTAAGCTTTTACTTCCGTCGCAAACAGAGGAAAATCTTTTGCACTTAAAAAGAGAATTCCTCGTTATGACAAAACTAAATCATCCCAACATTGTAGAAGTATATGATTTTGTATTGAACAAAGAAAATAATTCTTATTTTACGATGGAATATGTTGCGGGGGATGATTTTGTAAAAGCCACGGGAAGTTTATCTATACAAAAGACCGGCGGGAAAGAGGATAAATACTCTAACCTTTATTCCTTAATAATTCAAATATGCCGAACACTTGAATTTATACACTCCCGTGGGTTGGTGCATTGCGATATTAAACCATCTAACATTATTATAACAAAGAATAAAACGGCTAAGTTACTTGATTTTGGAATGACGGAACCGGTTGATATTTCTACTCATAAAGGTATGAAAGGAACGATAGAATATATGTCCCCGGAGATGATTAAGGGGAATCAAACAGATCTTAGAACGGATTTATATTCTCTGGGCGTGTTGTTCTATGAAGCAGTTACACACAGACTTCCTTTTGAAGGTGAAACGCCTTTATCAGTGTTAAAACAACACCTTGAGAAAACTCCGGTTTCTCTCTCCGAATACGCAAAAGATATTCCGGAAAAGTTAAATCAGATTATTCTTAAACTATTAAGCAAATATCCGTACAACAGATATCAATCAGCAAGAGAAGTCATTTCGGATATAAGCTTGTTAGCAGGCGAGAAAGAACCGCTCCGCGACAAAGGTCGTGATGAGCCACAGAAGGGGTGGCTTTTAAACGGTTGTTTTGTTGACAGAGAAAAAGAGATTGTCCGGCTGAATGACCTTTTAGCTAAGGGGAAAGGAGTTGTGGTATCCATAAGCGGGGACGCAGGAATCGGGAAAACGCGGTTAATGGAAGAATTTCGGATACAGGCTCAATTAAAAGGGCGGGGTTTTTGGAAAAGCATATGTCGGCAAGAAGAAAAAATGGTTTACGGTCCAATTGTGGAAATATTAAACGGACTTATCCGCGCAATAGAATCCAGCCATATAAACCTAATTGAAGAATATAAAGAAATGCTTGCCCGGTTTATTCCGGAATTAAGAAAAAAACTTTCCCTGCCGGTCTTTTCTAAAGTTACGTATGAAAAGATACAGTTTTTTGATTCTGTCGTCCAGTTTTTAATTAAGGCGTCACACATAGAGCCCTATGTGTTATTTATTGATAACATAGAACAAGCAAGCGAAGAAACCATAGAATTTTTTCATTATCTTATAAAAAACATAGAGAAGAGTAACATTATTTTATGTTTTGCTTTTTGTGAAGAGAAAACGGACAAGAAGAATATACTTGTCGATAAAGCAGAGAATATAAATTTAAAAGGACTCAATCAGAACGAGACGGATACGTTAATTACTTCAATGTTGGGAGGACATAAACTTGCTTCTTCTCCAATGCAGAAAATCTTTAAAGAAACTCAAGGGAATCCGCTATTCATCCAGGAACTTCTTAAGTCTATGTCAGGTAAAACTCTTTTGTTTCAAAAGGGGAAGTGGATAATTGAAGAAGTAGATTTTGAAAAGCTGAAACTCTCAAAAACCATAAAGGAAACATTTAAGGAACACTTAAAAACACTAAATAGCGGGACATACGAGACACTAAAAATATGTTCCGTATTCAGCAAAAAATTTGAATTAAATATAATAAAAGAAATAATTAACTGTCCTGAGGAAGAACTTCTGGATGCGGTAAACGAATTACTTCAAAAAGACTTTTTAATAGAGCATACTGACGGATATTATTTTGTAAGTCTGCAACTGAGGGAAATGCTTTACGAAGAATTAAAGGAAGAAAATCGTAAAAAGTTTCACCAGGCAATAGGGGAAATTATAGAAAAGCGATTTGCAGACAAGCTTGATTTGGTAGTAGAGGAATTGTCTTATCATTTTGCAAGAGGAATAAATAAAGAAAAAGCATTTAACTTTTCGCTCAAAGCCGGTCAGAAAGCCAAATCTCTTTATGCCTACAAAGAGGCGATAAAATATTTCAAACAGGCGCTTGGCGTGGTTGAGGGGAGGAAGAACACTGATTACAGGCTTTCAAAAGAATTCGGGGATATATATATATTGGAAGGGAACTATGATGAGGCAATTAACAAATACAAAGAAGTATTAACCGGCAATCCTGAAGAAGTTGCGGATATCTATTGTGATATCGGAGTCGGTTATCGCAAAAAAGGGGAATCCGATGCCGCGATTCAGTCTTATGAAAAAGCTATCTCCAGTCTGCAGGACAAGGGCAATCAAAAAGTAAAAGCTCGCATATACCAGGAGATGAGCTGGACGTATCAAACTAAAGCGGATTATGATAAGGCTCTGGATTGCGCAAACAAAGGATTAATAATTGCGGAACAATATGGCGATTTACAGGAGACAGAGAGAATATATCATAATATGGGAACTATTTATTTAAGGAAAAGCAAACTCGAAGAGTCTGCGGAATATTTCAAAAAGAGTCTTGAAATAAAAAGAAAGGTAAAAGATTTACAGGGAGAAGCCGCCTCCAATAATAATCTTGGGGTTGTGTATTCTACTACGGGGGATTTTAATAAAGCTTTTCAACATTACAAAGAGGCGCTTGACATAAGCGAAAAAATAAAAAACCCGATAGGTATGGCAAGAGGGTATAAAAATATAGGAACTATTTATTACAGGCAAGGCAACCTGACAAAAGCTCAGGAACATTATAGTAAAGCCTTTGAAATAGAAGAAAGAATGGGGGATGATATTAGTCTTGCCGCTTCCTATAATAACATAGGTCTTATTTATATCCAACAAAAGAAATGGCAGGAAGCAATTGACTTTTTTACCCGCAGTTTGAAAATAAAAGAAAAAATCGGTGATATTCAAGGGATAGCAGGATGTTATAATAATTTAGGTTCAGTATATAATTCCCAGAATAATTGGGACGAAGCGTCAAAATGTTATCAAAAAAGTCTTTCTCTAAAGGAAAAAATAAAGGATTATTTAGGAGCGGCAAACTCTTTAATAAATTTAGGGACTATACATATAAATCAAAATAAGCCCGGCGAAGCTTTTAACTATCTTGAAAGAGCAAAAGCAATTGGCAACGAGCTCGGGAATAAGAGGGTATTATTAGGAGTATACCAGGCTTTAGGGCAATTATATTTGAATAAAAAAGACATTGAAGAATCCATAAAATATAATTCGGATGCATTGGATTTTGCGGTTGCGCTTGGAAGCAAGGCGGAACAAGGAATAATATACCGAAAATTATTTGAGACGTACCAACTTAAAAAAGACAATGTAAAATCCGAGGAATATCTTCTAAAAAGTATAAAAACTTTAGAAGAGATAGATATTGAAGTCGAGCTTGCGAAAAGTTATTTTAAGATGGGAGAGTTAAAAAGAACAACCGGTGAAACTAAAGATGGGGTATCGTATCTTGAAAAGGCAAAGGAGATATTTGAAAAATTAGGGATGGAGGAAAATTTGAAAGAAATAAAAAATCTATTAAAGGGACCCGTTAGTAAAGACCTTATCGGTATATACCAGGTTAGCAGTATTATTAATTCGATATTGGATATTAAGCAGTTGTTGAATAAAATAATGGATATAGCCATTGAGACACTGGATGCGGAAAGGGGTGTTCTTATTTTGACCGGGGAAGAAGCGGGCGATTTAAGGATAGAAGCATTTCGCGGAGTAGAAAAAAACGACATTGAAGGCACAACTTTAATCAGTGAATCCATAGTCAGGGATGTAGCATTGAAAGGAACTCCGTTAATAGTCAATGATGCGGGTTCAGATATCAGATTTCGGGATAAAAAAAGTATTACAAACTATCATATTACATCCGTTCTTTGTGTGCCTTTAAAAATAAAAGAAAGAACCATTGGCGCTATTTATCTTGACCACCGAAGGGTTACCGACCTTTTTGCTTCGGAAGACATTTCATTTTTGACTACTTTTTCCAACCTTGCGGCCGTTGCTATTGAAAATGCAAGACTTCATATGGAACTTCAGAAAGAAAACATATACCTTAAGCAAGAAGCAGAGGAAAAATACCAGTTTGAAAAAATAGTCGGCAAGAGCAAAGAAATGCGAAAGCTTTATAAATTAATGGAAAAAGTTATAGATAATTCGACGAGTGTTTTGCTTGACGGGGAAACCGGGACAGGGAAAGAAGTTATTGCCCGAACCATACATTACAGCGGTCCCAGGAAAGACAAGAAATTTATCCCTGTAGACTGCGCTTCCATACCGAATACGCTGTTTGAGAGCGAACTTTTTGGATACCTGAAAGGAGCATTTACGGGAGCAACGGGCGACAAGAAGGGTTTATTTATAGAAGCAGACGAGGGAACAATATTTCTGGACGAGGTATCTAACATTCCTTTGGAGTTACAATCAAAACTTCTCAGGGTTCTCCAGGAAGGAGAGATAAGAAGACTGGGCGAGGAAAAGCAGCGAAAGATAGACGTAAGAATCATAGCGGCTACCAATAAAGATTTAAAAAAAGAAACGGAAGCGGGTAGATTCCGTTCCGATTTATATTATCGTTTAAATGTAATCAGGATAGTAATTCCGCCTTTAAGAAAGCGAAAAGAAGATATCCCTTTACTTGTGCATCATTTTTTAGACAAATACTCTGAAAAATTAGGAAGAAAAATCGAAGGAATTACCGAAAACGCGATGAGAATATTGTTAGATTATGATTGGCATGGCAACGTAAGAGAACTCGAACATCAAATTGAAAGAGCCGTAACCCTATCAACGGAGAATCGAATTTCAGAAGACCTTTTTTCCATAGGGCGGGGGAAAGCGTCACCGTTTATTGAATTAAGGGAAGGGACGTTAAAATCCGTTACCGAAGACATAGAGAAACAAATGATAATAAAAGCATTACAAAAACATAAACAGAAGAAAGACGCAGCAAAAGCCCTCGGACTCTCCCGCTTCGGGCTTCAAAAAAAGGTTGAAAGATATAAAATAGAGTAAGTCAACAAAGTTGTCTTGTCAACAAAGTTGACATTGTCTGTGATTTGTTGTTTGATGGGGCGTAATGGGGAACGTGTCAACAAAGTTGACATAAATATGTTAAAAATGGGATTGTTGGGGTGGGTTATGGATTGTCTTTTGGTGGTGTGATTTGTGGGTTTTTGTTAGTTGGCATAAAAGTTGCTATATTATGGTATATAAGAATTAAGGGGGAAGCGTGAAAAAATTTACATTACTTTTAGGAATATTAATAGCAACAAACGTAATTGCGGCTGCGCCCGATACTTTGTGGACTAAGACTTTTGGCGGGGCTAACAATGAATTTGGGTATTCGGTTCAGTCCGCTTCAGGAGGATCCGACACTGGGTTTATCATTGCGGGGAGTACATACTCTTTCGGGGCAGGTTTGGTGGATGTCTATCTTGTCAGGGTAAATTCTTCGGGAGATACTTTATGGACAAGAACTTTCGGGGGGCTAACGATGATAATGGATATTCGGTTCAGCAGACTTTTGACGGCGGGTTTATCATTGGAGGGCATAGATATGCGAAAAACTATGAAGCCTATATAATTAAAACAAATTCTTCGGGAGATACTTTATGGACAAGAACTTTCGGGAGAGATAGCTTTGACATAGACAGTAGTTATTCGCTTGTTCAGTGTGCCGATAGCGGATTTATTATTGCGGAAAGGATACGAGAAAAAATGGTGCCCAATGGTTATATTTATCTGATTAAAACGAATTCTTCGGGAGATACTCTGTGGACGAAAACCTATAGCGGAACTAACTGGAATGATGTATATTTGGGCAAGTCGGCTCAACAGACTTTTGACGGCGGTTTTATTTTTGCGGGAACTAAAGGTGATGGGGCATCTGCCGATGGCTATCTGATTAAAACAAATTCTTTGGGAGATACTTTATGGACAAGAACTTTCGGGGGAGCTAATAATGACAATGGATATTCGGTTCAACAGACTTTTGACGGCGGGTTTATCGTTACGGGATGGACGTGGTCTTTTGGTGTAGGTAGTTTTTCAAATATGTATTTAATCAGGACGGATTCTTCCGGTAATACGTTGTGGATTAGAGCTTTTGGCGGGGCTGATTACGAGAAAGGATATTCCGTTCAACAAACTTTTGATGAGGGGTTCATTGTTGCAGGGGTGACAAATTCTTTTGGGGCAGGAAATTATGATGTATATCTGATTAAGACAAATTCTTCGGGAGATAGTTTATGGGCAAGAACTTTCGGAGGGACTATCGCCGATTATGGGTCTTCGGTTCAACAAACTGAAGACGGCGGGTTTATTGTTTTAGGGTATACATATTCTTTCGGGGCGGGTGGTTATTCCGATATTTATCTCATAAGATTAGGTCAGGAGAAGCCGGAGACGGGGCATATTTCCGGCAATGTATGGAATGATAATAGTTATCCGATTCCGAATGCCTATGTTCATGCTTTTGGGGATTCCGGTTCGGAAGGGTATGCTTGCACGGATTCTAATGGGAGTTATACAATAACTGATATCACAGCCGGGCATTATTATGTAGAAGTTATAGCAACCGGTTATACTCATGAATTCTATAATAATGTTGCCGAGTTAAAAGATGCTATGTTTTTGAGTGTTGTAAATAAGCAGACTACTTCTAATATAAATTTTATTCTTTCCCCGACGGATACAAGTATTGCAAAACAGCATATTACGGGAACAGTTGTGAGCAGCACGGGGGGGCCGATTTCTTGTATGGTGTTTGCTTTCAAAAATGATTCGGAGTCTTGTGTGGGGACTACAGATATCAACGGTAAATATACCATTAATGGACTTGACAGCGTAAAGTATTCTATTTATGCGTGGGCTCCCGGGTATATCGGTGAATTCTATGATACTTCTCTTGCGTGGGAAATGGCAACAGAAGTTACGCCGACTGCGGACGACATTGATTTTGCCCTTGCTCCTGCAAGTAAAAACGGCAAAGCGGGCATAAACGGTAAAATCACGTCCAATAAAGGGAATCCTCTTGAAAATGTAATGGTGTATGCAATAAATACGACTAAAGGCGAAGATGAGGTAGGGTGTACGAGGACATCTCCAAATGGGCGGTATATCATAGATAAGCTGCCTGCAGGGAGTTATACCATTAAAACATCTGTTCCATTCCACAATACTTCAAACTATTCTCAATCCGTTAATGTTCACAATAACACGATTTCTAATATCAATATCAGTATGCCGAAAACAGGGATAGAGGAAAAAACAAAAGCGGAAAAGAACTATCTGATAATAAAATCTTGTAATCCGGCAATCAGAAGGGTTGCGATATCGTATAATATTCCATTTAAAGCGCAAGTCGTTCTTGAGATATACGATAATAACGGCAGGTTACGCAGGACTTTAGTCAACTCTCAACAAAATGCCAACTCTTATGTTATTAATTGGAATGGGAACGATAATTTCGGCAAGAAGCTGGCAAGTGGAATGTATTTCTGTCAACTAAAGGCGGGAGAATTGAAATCGGTTAAGAAGATTATCTTCATCAGGTAAAATACTAAATAAAAAAGGGGGCATTTTTTAATGCCCCCTTTTTTTTATTTTAATCTTTTCATATTATTTCACAAAATCACTTATTTTGACACGAAATTTGCTGTACTATATAGATTAAGTTTTATAAAATATTTTAGGAGGTAAAAAGTGAAAAAGATAATTGGAGAGATAGTATCGATGTCGGTTATGTTTTTTATTCCTACGTTAATGATTTTTGGAGCAGTATTTTTTGTATTTTCGGGCCGGAGGACAAGGTTTGAAATTAATTAATATAAAAGAAATAAGCATAATATGAACAAAAGGAATATCACAAAATCAGATAAACAGGACATTACGCTTGCCCCAAATTTACCCTTCAAGCTTCAGAAGGCAATTAAATATACGGGAAAGAATTATATGGATCCCGACTTATGTTTAAAGGATATTGCAGAGAGTGTCCATATGCATCCGAAAAGCTTTTCTTTTTTATGGAATAAATACGTAGAGATAAGTATACCGGATTTCATAAACGAGCTTAGGATAAGAAATGCAAAAAAATTGCTTATAAAGACAACGGATTATAGTTTTGAAATAGCGCGTAGAGTGGGTTACAACTCATATCATTTTAACCGGGTTTTTAAAGTAAAAATAGGCACATCCCCAAATCAGTATAGAAATTCACGTTCTCAAAAACTCTTCATATAGATATTTGCAAAGGAATTTTCCTTGCAATAAGGCTACAAGAGGATTTTTTTTTGTTTTTGATGCGGATATTTGCAAATGAATACGGATATTTGCAAAAGAATATGGATATTTGCAAAGGCTTTTTGTTATAATGTGTTAAGAACGGGTTTTTCGGCAGCAGGGAGGTGATACCAAACGTATTTTTGGGAGTAAAGTAAGGAGAAAAGGAGGTAAGGATGAAGTATTTCGCTCTCGCAGTGTTTTTTTGGGCTACCCAGGTTTTTGGAGTCCAATATGTGCTTGTGAAGTCCGCGTTCTCAGTTACGGGTGGGAAGTCAAGTTCGGCTAACTATTCCATAAAAGATGCGGCAGGGCAATCCGTTATCGGGCAGTCCCGGGCAGTTAACCGTATTGAGCAGGCAGGATTTTATACCTGTCTAACGCATCCAACGGTCGGCGTATCGGATAACCCGATTATCCCGAAGGTATTCAGTATGGCACATCCGTGGCCAAATCCGATTACAAATAGCAGTGTGACGATTAGGTATGGGATACCGAAAACAAGCAATGTTAGTATAAAGGTTTACAACATTGCAGGCAGTGTTGTACAAACGTTGGTTTCCGGGGAACAAATACCGGGAATGTATAATATGTTATGGGACGGAACTAACAAGCAAGGAGAAAAAGTGGCGCAGGGAATTTATTTTGTTCGTATGTCGGCTTCCGAATTCCGAACAACGAAAAAACTAATATTAATGAAATAAAAAGATTACGGGGGTGGGGAATGAGAAAAACATTGAGCGCTATTGTGATGTGTGTTCTATTATTGGGAACATTGCAGGCAAAGCAGGCAACGCGCACTGCAACAAATGCCAATTCTATTCGTGTAGAAGAAGAGGCAAAAAGAAATACGAATCCCGTATTTACAAGATTACACGAGCTTAACTACCAGGGGTGGATAGCTGATGCGAAAGATACGACAGGAGCAGGTATTACAGGGACAATGGAAATGGTTTTCAGGTTATATAGTGAGTCAACGGGAGGAAAAGAATTATGGAGTGAAACGCAAAATAATGTCGAAGTGGATAACGGATTATTCAATGCAGTGCTTGGAAGCGTTAAGCCTATACCTGCCGATATTTTTACGGGTGTTTCGCTGTGGCTTGAAACGCAGGTAGGAAGTGATATACTTACACCGCGCAAAAAATTAGCGAGCGTAGGTTATGCAATAAAGGCAGAAAAAGCAACACGTTGTGATACAGCCGATTTTGCGAGAACCGTTATTAATGACGGGGAATATACTACTTTGAGCGATAGTGATCATAACCATCTGGGACAAAGTTGGCCTGCAACTACCGGGGGTGTAGGGTTAGTCAAAACATTAACCGTAAACACTTCAGATGATATATATTGTGAGTATGATGAAGCAACTAATACGGGCACAGGCGCTGTATACGGAGGTTATTTCGAGGGAAAAGGTTCGGGAACAGGAACTAAATACGGTTTAAAGAGTATTGCAACTGCACCTTCAGGTTCAAGCAATCCGGCATATGGGGTTTATGGCAGTTCCACGCATTCAGGTTCAGGCGATGTAACAGGAGGGTATTTTGAAGCAGGCGGTTCAGGAACAGGCACTAGAAGGGGAGTATGGGGAAAAGCAACTTCGACTTCAAGCGCTAGCATAATAGGAAGTGAGGGGGAAGCTTTTCATACGGGCGGTTACGGCACAGGTTCTACAAGAGGAGTTTATGGTTACGCTTCTCATTCAGGGTCTGGCTATGCAGCCGGAAGTTATTTTTACGCAGAGGGTGCAGGTACAGGCGATAAATATGGAATATATTCAGGCGTTGGCGGTAGTGGGAACAAGTATGCGGGATATTTTTCCGGCAATGTGAATATTACGGGAAGTTTGAGCAAAGGGAGCGGTTCATTTTTGATTGACCATCCTCTTGACCCGATGAATAAGACGCTGAGGCACAATTTTGTTGAATCTCCCGAGAATCTTTGTTTATACAGGGGAAAAGTGAGATTGAATGCCAACGGTGAAGGGACGGTAGAGATGCCAAGTTATTTTGCATCGCTTACAAAGGAAAACGAAGCGACGGTAAATTTAACTCCGGTTGGGAAACCTTTCCAGGTAGGGTGTGAATGGCAAACCGGCAACACAAAGTTTACCGTTTATGGCGAGGCGGACAGAGAGGTTTTTTATACAGTTCTTGCGGACAGGGATGACCCGGTGATGAAGGAATTACAAAAGCCGGTAGAAGAGGATAAGGGAGAAGGCAAGATTTGCAAAAAGGGTGAACTGCTTTATCCGAAAGCGTATGGTTACTCAGAAACAGAGGGAAGGGATTACAGAATTCGACAGGAACAGTCGAAGTAAGAATCAATAAAAGGGAAGAGTAAAGATTGTCGGGGCGTGGGAAACCCGCCCCGACATAGAAAGGGAGTAGAAATATTTTTGGTTCTTTTGTGTTTTAGTTGATGATATGAATAAGTACAAATAAAGATAAAAAGTATTAACCACAGGACAAAGTAGTATTCACGAACACCTGTATTAATGGCGGCAGACAGGCACACGAACAAAAAACAGAAAAATTTGCACGCAGATTAACGCAGATTTACAAGATAATAAAAGGTTTAGGATTAAAAAATAACAGAAAGAAATCTTTGGATATAGAAAAACGAACGAATAAACTCCGCAAAAGACTCGGAACTAAAGAAAAAAGATTAAAACAAAAATAAAGATTATCACAGATAACAACATTAAAACACAGGATAATAGTGTAAAAGGAAATAGTGAGCCACTAAAGTAGATTCAACTTAAATACGAAAGATTCATATTTTTATCTTTTAAGGGGGAGTTCAATTTTTTTCTCCGGATAAAAAAGTTTATTTCAAAATCTACTTATTTTGACACGAAATTTGCTATATCATTAGGGGGTGATTTTGAATATATTTTAGGGGGTAAAAAATGAGAAGAGTGTTTGGAGGAATACTATCAATGCTGATTATATTTTTTATTCCTGCTTTAATGATTTTTGGAACAATATTTTTTATTTTTTCAGGGAGCAGAACAAGGTTTGAAATTGGTTAGGTGTGGGGAGAGGGTTTTTGTAAAGGGGGTTATAAAAAATGAAAGGGGAGAATATGTCGAAAATATTAATAGTAGATGATGAGGTAGAGGTGTGCAATACGCTTAAGGAATTCCTGACTAAGAAAAATTATGAAGTACTGGTAGCGCATAATGACAAAGATGGATTTTCGATGTTTAAAACGGTTGCTCCGGATTTGGTGCTTTTAGAGGTAGAATTGCCTGAGAGGGGAGGGTTACTACTTCTTGATTATATAAGGGCTATTAAGTTTTACGCGAAAGTTATTATGATGTCTGCGAACGGGACGTATACGAACGTTAAGCTTGCGACTAAGAAAGGAGCTATGGGTTTTCTTGTAAAACCGCTGAATATGGAAGGCATAGAGCTAACAATAAACAACGTTCTTTCTTCATAAAATTGAAAGTAAATGGAGAAACTTATTATGAAAGACAGGGGAGTAATAAAGGTTTTAGTCGTAAACGACAATCAAAAAGCGTGTAACCGGTTTAAGCGATTCCTGACCAACGCGGGGTGCAAGGTATATGTCGTTAATGATGGGGGGAGTGCTTTAGAGGTGTTGAAGAATACGACTATTGATATTGTTTTACTGAACATAATGATACCGGATGGTATGAGATATTTAAAGTATATAAAGAAGACTCACCCGGAGATGCCGGTAATTATGACATCCGGTTTAAAAGATGCGAGAGCGGATATTAAGTTTATGGATTCGGGAGCATTTGCATATCTTTCCCAGCCTATAAATTTCGAGCATCTTCAGTCGTTTTTAATGTCGAGTGTTTTGTATAATATAAAGTATAATTAAGCGTATGAAACATAGGCGATTGGACATAAGAAAGAGTGTTCTTGTAGTGGATGAGGAGCCGGAGATTTGCAAGACGTTAAAGAAGCTATTAGAGAAAAAGTGGTATGAAGTAAGTTATGTGACGACGGGGAAGGAAGCGGTAAAGAAGGTTAAGAAGAGGAAGTTCAATGTTGCGTTACTTGACGTTAACTTGCCTGATATAGAGGGGACGAAGTTAATTCCCATTTTTAAGAAAGCGCATCCCGGCATAAAGATAGTAATGATGGCGGGGGATGCGACAAAGGAAAACACTATGAGCGCCTTAAACAACGGGGCATCATATTATTTTGAAAAGCCGTTCAACGTGGAGAAGTTGTTGACAAAGACCGATGAGTTGATTGAGGAACAGAGGGGGAGTTCGTTCCAGAGCATTTTGGAAGAATCGGCGAGGTTGGGTATGGTAGACACGGGGAAGCTTTTGCCGTGCAAGGTTCGGAAGGCGATTGAGTATATAGGGGAGAACTATATGAATCCGGATTTGTGTTTGGGGGATATTGCGTTGGTTGTGGGTATGCATCCGAATAGTTTTTCCAGTATGTGGAATAAATCAAAAAGAACTAACATTAAGGAATTTATAAATAGGGTTAGGGTAGCGAATGCAAAAAAATTACTTATCAAGACGAACGGCTATGCATCTCAGATAGCGATGCAAGTTGGGCTCAGCGCGGGGTATTTCTGCAGGGTTTTCAAGGCGAAGACAGGGCTTGCGCCGACACGGTATAGAGAGAGGAAGTATGGGAGGGGGGAATTCCGCCTACGGCGGACAGGCGTGTAATAGTATATTAGTATAATAGTTAATCGGAAAAATAAAAAATAGATAGTTTGAAACATAAAGGAAAAACAAGAGAACACAGAGAATGGGAGAGAATGAGGAATGAATAAGTGGGCGGATTATTGTGTGTCGGGGGTTGAATACATAAAGTCGCGGAGGCATATAGAGAAGGCGAGGGTGCACGTAGATAAGGGGGATAAGATTGGTTCGCGGGAGACGTGGTTGCGGGAAGATATTATTTCAAAGATAAATAAAGGGTTTAATGTTATTACGGTTTATAAAGGCAAGAATAATGGTTGTTGGAAGCGAGGGGAAGAAATCGGCATTGTTGAAATAAACGGAGTGAAGTATTTACGGACGGATAAGAACGAGATAGAGGAAGATAACTGGGGGAATTTGCCGGAGGTGTGAGGAGATTTTGGATTGTGGATTTTGTCTGCCTGCCGGTAGGCAGGGATTGGGGATTGAACAGAAAAAAAAGAGATTTTGGATTGAACAAATTAAAAGACTAACAAAAAGTTTGGACGCAGATTAGCGCAGATGTATAGGATAAAAAAGAAAAAATAGAAAGTTAAGAGTTAAAAAATGAAAGAAAAAACAAATATAATTGGGATAGACAGATGAAGATTAACGCAGAAAAAGGAAAACGGAAAAGAAAAACCAGGACAGGATTAATACAAGATTAACACGAGAAAAGGGAAAAGTGTCCAAAAATGGGAAGAAATCAAAGAATTTTACAAGGAATTTTTGTTGACTTGGGGGAAGGGGATAGTAAGGTAGGAAATTGTAAAGATAGATACGGGGATGGGGAGAAAACAGACAGTGTACGGTTGGCAGTGGTCAGCAAAGAAACATAAAGAGGATGGAAAAAGAAGAATGAGGGGAGAGAATGATTATTTATAAGGTTGGGTCTACGGGGGCGGAAGTAACAAAGATTCAGAATAAGCTGAAAGAATTGGGGTTTTATAAGGGGATTGTTGACGGGGCTTTTGGTGGGGGAACGGAAGTCGCCGTTCGTGGATACCAGCAATCGGCGAAGTTGGCCGTTGACGGACAAGTAGGACCAAAAACGTGGACGAGTTTATTTGAAGAAAAAATTATAAAACCGGTTGTTACAAAAGAGTCACTGTTGCACCGATGTTTAGCGTTAACGGGGGCGTTTGAGACGGGGAAAATGGCGCCTGATTGTTTTGCCGGGTTATCGGGGAATTTTGACGGGCAGGGAATGAGTTTTGGCGTTTTACAATGGAACTTCGGGCAGAAGTCATTACAGCCGTTATTAATAGATATGAATAATGCGCATAGCGACGTTTTGAAAAATATATTTAATAAAGAGTATGGAACGCTGGTGGAGATTTTGGGAAAAGATTATGCGAGTCAAATGAAATGGGTAGGGACGATACAGCATCCAGTGAAGTGTTTTTTGTATGAGCCGTGGTGCGGGTATTTCAAGACTTTGGGAAGGACGGAAGAGTTTCAGGAAATTGAGACAAAGTATTCGACGGTTATTTATCAGGGGGCGATAGGGTTGTGCAAGGAATATAATCTTTTATCGGAACGAGCGGTGGCGCTGATGTTTGATATCAAAGTGCAAAATGGGAGCATAAATAAGACAGTAAAGACAATAATTCAAAATGATTTCAGTAAGATTAGCGGTCTAAGCGGGGAAGCATTAGAGGTGGCAAAGATGCGGGTAGTTGCGAATCGGAGGGCAGAGGCGGCGAATTCGAAGTGGGTTGAGGACGTGCGGAGCAGGAAACTTTGTTGTGCGAACGGGGAAGGGGTAGTGCATAATATCAGTTATTCGCTCAGTGCGCAGTTTGGAATTAGGTTATGCGCTTTTGCGTAATTAAGGAGTAACTCATTGTAACTAAGGAGTAATTTATAGTAATAGATGGTAAAAAATTGTAAGAACTGTGACAGAAAGAAAGATTCACAGAACTAAGAGTCGCTGAGTACGCAGAGAAAAGCAGCGAAGAGTAAAAAATTAAAAAAATAAAGAATACAGAGAAGAAAAGAGAGCACGCCCCGCCTAAGCGGGGTAAACTCCGAGCAGTAAAAAGTGGAAAAAAAGGGAAGTAGGGTGGGGGGATTGTTATTAGTATAATAGTATAATCGTTAATCGGGGAAAGAGGAGACAAAATGTTTTGTCGAGAATGTGGTAAAACGATAGAAGAGGACTCAAAATTTTGTAAACATTGCGGTATAGATATTAATAAAACAGTTAAGGGAAAAAAGGATGAAGAAAAATCGGCCAGAATAGTTATAGAAAGATCCGAAACAACAGAAAAACAAAAGGGAGGAGAAGTAAGTTATTATTCGGATGAAAAGGGAGTACGAATTACTAACGCAAGGGCAATTATTGGAACTACAACATATATGATGGCAAACATAACATCTGTTTCCAAGAAAAAAGAGCCTAATCTTATACGCCAATGGGGCATATTTATTGCTATTTTAGCTTTTCTTTTGACTATATGGACCCTTAATTCAAACATGCAAAGCATTTCATTCCTTGGAATATTAATACTTATATGTGGGGTTTTAATGGCGGTTTTTTCTAAACAAGTTTATGTAGTTAAAATCGGGAGTGCATCAGGAGAAGCCGATGCTATCCGGTCAAAAGACGAAAGCTATATTAATGGTGTAGTAAGTGCTTTAAATGAGGCATTTGTACAATTCAAAGGAAGATAAATAAAGGGGAGAATGTTTAGAGTAAGAAATAAAAAGAGTAGAGAGCGTGTCTAAATGAGTATTATTAAAAATATAGTAAAGATTAAAAATTGTCCATCATTTATTGATTTTAAGCCAGCAACTGACTTTCCAGGATTTTCGAAATATAATTTGTTTTATGGCTGGAATGGCTCAGGAAAAACTTCTTTTTCTCGTGTGTTAAAATCATTTGAATTAGGCGAGAATTTTTTTGATAATCCAGAAAAACCAGCAGAGTTTGAATTTAAATTACATAATGGAACATCTATTAGTCATAGTAATTTATCTGATTTCAAAGATATAAGGGTTTTTAATAAGGATTTTATAGATAATACTGTTTTTTGTGACAATAGTCCAAAATTTATTTTCTTTCTGGGGAAAGAGAGCAAAGAAGATAAAGAGAAAATAACACAAGCCGAGATTGATTTAGAAGATTTTAAAAAAGATAGTACTACGAAAAAAAAACTGTTCAATAAAGTCGAGGATAAAAAAAGAGATGCTTTAACTAACAAAGCTAGAGAGATTAGAAATGCCCTAACAACTCCAAGGGAAGATAATTATGGAAATTATGACAAACTAAAACTTGAAAATTCAATCGCAAACAATTCAGAGAAGCTCAAAGTCCCCGAAGGTCTCAAATTATCATATGAACGTATTGTAGAAATTAAAAAATCTATTCTTCAGACAAGTAAAGATCCAATCAATAACCTTATATTACCAAATTTTGATATCTTGAATCTCGAAAAGGAAATTAGTGATATTCTCACAAAAACGGTAATATCAAAAGTTATAGAGGAACTGAAAAAAGATGAAATAATTAATAAGTGGGTAGAAAAAGGACTGGAAATTCATAATGCCAAAAATCTTGATATATGTGCTTTTTGCAACCAAAAAATACCACCCAACCGGATTAATGATTTAGAAAATCACTTTAATGATGAATATCAGAAAATGCTTAGTACCGTTCAGGATTTAAAGAATACATGTAATTTTAGAAAGGTACGTTTGGATTTCCCTGACTCTTTAGGTTTTTACGGTGATTTGGCAACAGAATATGTGTCCGAAAGGAAAAAAGCAGAAAATGCTATTATAGAATTTAATAAAATTTTAGATTACTTAATTTCTATCCTTAATCAAAAAGAACAGAACCTTTTTTTACAGTCAACTTTAAATAAGAGTGTTCCAGTAGATATTACTCCATTTTTAAAAATCAATAAAATTATTGAACAGCACAATCAAAAAACGTACAATTTTGAAAGTAAAATTAATACAGATAAAAAAGATTTAGAATTGCATTACATTGCAGAATTTATGCAAGCCTATAACAAAATACTTACAGAATTAGATTCTTCGCAAAAAGATTATTTAGCCTTTTTCCCAAAAATTGAGGGGCAAGAAGAAAGAATAAAAGAACTTAAAAAAAACTTACTTAATTATCTTATTCCCGCTCAGGAAATTAACAGGGATTTGGAACAATTTTTGGGACGCAATGACATACAATTAGAAGAGATAACGGGCGAAGCAGGTTATAAGATTACTCGTAACGGTAATATTGCAGAAAATTTAAGCGAAGGAGAAAGAACGGCTCTTGCTATAGTATATTTCCTCACAAAAATAAATGAGGATGGCTTTAATTTGAAAAATAGTACAATTGTTATTGATGACCCAGTATCAAGTCTTGATTCAAACGCAATTTTTCAGGCTTTTAGTTTTATTAAGACCGCTATTAAGGATGCCGGGCAGATTTTTATATTGACTCATCATTTTGATTTTTTTAGACAGATAAAAAATTGGTTTCAACACCTAGAAAAGGAAGGACAAGAAGTAGAATATTTCATGACAGTTTGTCCAGTAAAATCGGATATACGAAAATCTAATATTCTAAAGATGGATAAACTACTTATTGATTACGAATCCGAATATCACTTTCTATTTAGTGTCTTGTATAAGTTTTCTAAAGAAGCTCAATATAAATTAGAAGAGTTGTACCCGATTCCTAATATAGCAAGAAAATTTCTCGAAAGTTTTCTGGCTTTTAGAGTTCCGCTAAATCTTGACAATACGTATGAAAAACTTAAGCATATAGATTTTGATTCCAAAAAGAAGGAAAGAATAATTAATTTTGTTGCAACATATTCACATGCTAAATATGAAAGTGGTGTTCAGGATTTTGATATGACCATCTTAGGCGAGACACCTGCTATAGTGGACGACCTATTGAAGCTTGTAGAAAAAGAAGATAAAAAACATTATGATTTTTTATTGAAAAGTATTGGTAGTTTAATATAAAGGAGGGATAAATAATATGGCATTACTGAATCAAACTGTTAGTGAACTATTAATAGACATAGAACGTGGCAGAATAGCCTTGCCAGATATGCAACGCGAATTTATTTGGGAAAATACCCAAATCCGAGACGTTATTGATTCGCTTTATAAAAATCATCCAATCGGTATGATTTTACTTTGGCAAACGAATTTAGATGATAATATCCCTATAACTGCAATTGATGACACTACAAAAGAAATTAGTAATTATACCGAATTGGTAATAGATGGGCAACAGAGGTTAACTTCACTATTATTAGCTAAAAAAGGCGTTATATTTAAAGGCGCTAAAGAAAGAACTATAAAGTTATTGTTTAACCCTTTTGAAGAAAAATTTGAAATAGAAATACCTCCGTTAAAGAATAAACCTGACTGGTTTGATATTACACGAGTTATTAAGGATGGAGAATATTCGGTAGTTAATAGGGAAGAACTTAAATTAATTGGTTGGAATGAGGAGAAGATCTATAAATGTTTGCAAAAATTGGCAGAAGTTAGGAATATTTTTGTGGGAGCAAGAAACAGTATTCCGGTTTTTACAATTTCATCTGATATGGACTATGAAGAAGTCGCTGATATTTTTGTCAAAATTAACTCAAAAGGAACACGAATAAGAATAACCGAACTTCTGTTAGCGCTGCTAGCCTTAAAAATACCTGGTGAGTTTCGTAAAGATTTTCGAAATTATATTGAGAAATTAGAAGATACTGATTGGTATATTGATGCGGGAGTAGTTATACGGTCTTTGGTAGCAATTTCAGTAAAACAAGGACGACTTGCCTATTTTAGAAACATAGCGCGAAGCATTTCTGACGAAGATTTACGTAACAATTGGAATATAACTAAAAAATCTTTAGAAGAATGTTTTAAGATTCTTGAAGAAAATTTAGGTATTAACAATTCGTATATTTTTCCCTCTCAATATGTTTTAATTCCATTAGCATTTTATATTTCTCAAAAGAAAGATGCTTTTTCTGAAAAGGACTCCAAAGAATTTATTTTGTGGTTTTTACTTGCCTCTTATTGGGGACGCTATGCTGGTTCCCCAGAAACAAAATTAGATGAAGATATTAAATCAATCACTGAAAATAAAAACCTAAGTCAACTTTTTCACTTATTAAAAAGCCAAGTTGGGCGTCTTTTAATAGACGAAGAAAGATTTGCTGGTAAAAGCAAAAACTCTAAATTGTTACTTTATGTTGTTGCCCGGAGTAAAGGAGCTGAAGATTGGTGGAAAGGGCATAAAATTACTACCTCTGACTATGAAGAACATCACATAATTCCACGCTCACTCTTAAAAAACGCTGATTATGAATATTCTTTAATTGACGATACATCTAATATTGCTTTTTTGACTGAAAAAGCTAACCGTACAATTTCTAATACTCCTCCGGAAATATACTTAGAGAAAATTGATCCGGCAAAACTTGAAAAACAATTTGTCCCTTTGCATAAAAAATTATGGATAATTGAAAATTATGAATCTTTTTTGGAGCAACGTCGTAAAATTATAGTAGAACAAGTAAATGCGTATTTTAAATCTTTAGGAGTTGAGGGGTATTTATAAATAAAAATAAGAAAAAGTATTTTTAATGAGGAGAATTATGAAAAAGATTTTTAAAGAATATCATCAGTTTACTGAACAAGAGTTTAAACAATTATGGAAAACCTGTTTATTTGTGTTTGATACAAATACCCTTTTGAATATGTATAGATATAGCAGAACAACAGTTGATGCATATTTTAATGTTCTAAATGAATTAAAAAAGAAAAAACAGATTTGGATCCCATATCAGGTTGGATATGAATTTTATGAAAATAGGATTGATGTCATTTCTGAATATGAGAAATCATATGATGATATTTTATCAATCCTAGGAAAAGCCAAAAGTGATATGGAGGTTAAATATAAAGACCACCCCTTTTTAGATTTGTGTAAAATCAAGGAAGAAATGAACAGTGGGCTATCTGGTGTAGAAACAAAAATTAAACAAGCAAAAAATGATCATCCTAAATGGTTAGAAAAGGATGAAGTATTAGAAAAGTTAAATCAATTATTTGAAGGAACAGTAGGGAATAATTATAATGAAAAAGATTTAGATAGGATAAAAAAAGAAGGTAAAGAAAGATACGAAAAGAAAATTCCCCCTGGTTTCAAGGATGATAAAAAGCCCGAAGATAAAAAATATGGAGATTTTATTTTATGGTGCCAAATAATTGATAAAGCCCAAAAATGTAAAAAACCAATAATTTTAATTTCAGGCGATGTTAAGGAAGATTGGTGGTTAGAAAAAGATGGGAAAAGGCTTATGCCATTGCCACAATTAAAAAAAGAAATATCAGACAAGGCAGGGGTTGATTTTCATATTTATACAGCAGATAGATTCCTAGAATTAAATAAGACAAGAAAGAAAGATATTGATGATAGTACGATTAAAGAAGTTAGGAAGATTAGAGAATTAGAAGAAAAAAGAATGATGTTTAGAAGAATGTCAATGATGGAAAATGCGAGAGAATTAAATCCTGCCATACTCGAAAGATATTCAATAGAGGAGAACATACACTTATTATTTAAAATAGTAGAAGATTTGAAAACATATGAATCAGAATTTTATCCAAGAGAAAAAGAAGAATTAGCCCATTTATTTTATAGAATAAGAGAATTAAAAAGTAGAACTATACATGGAGAAATAGACAGAATGACTTTGGAGAAGTCTTATAGGTATACAAAAGAAATATTATTTACTCTTGATAAAATAATTCATTCAGAAAAAATCCCTTCTGAATTATCTATTAGATTTAGAGAATATATTAATAGATTAGAACATTTAACCCAAAATTTTAGAAGATATCTTGCCGTTTAGCTCGTAAAATTTACCTCCTACTACAGTACTAACAAAATAGACAAGAATAGGATAAACAGGGTGGACAAATGGCCGGACTAAAAAGGTCCCAAAATCCAAAAAATAATTTTTTTTGAATCTTTTTTAGACTTTTTTGCATCTAATCGTGTAAGGCTATACAAACGCCTTTGAGTTGAGTAAGGTAAGTTAGGTGAGTGAGTTAAGTAAGTAAGAGAAAGTATACCAGAGAATTAGAACATCAGTCCAGCTGAGCTGGATACGGATCCCCCCATAGACAAGCTATGGATAGCAATCTCTAATCCAGCATAGCTGGAAAGAGCTTGACTATAATCCGCCAGAGGTGGAAAGGGCTTCGTATAGGCAGAATATCAGATTACCAGAAAATCAGGAACAAAAACAGAGAGATTCTTCCTACGCTACGCTTCTGGATAACAGTCTCTAAGGGCTATCGCCCAAGAGTCTGTAATCACTACGTTCAGAATGACAGAATAACAGATAAAAAATATGCGAGTAAGGAATAGTCCGTTTAATTTTACAGGCACAATCCGCGGGATGTCGCCGGAACAGGCGAAACGAATGTTCAACTACAATATGCCTCCTGACGCGCAAGGCGTTACTTTTAGATTTCAAAATAATAAAACCTACATCGTTCCCTATTACCCGGAAAAATACAATAACCACTCGGAAAAGTCCGCTGCTTTTAAAACTAATACCGAAATATTTTCTATGCTTAATAAAATATGCCCGCAGATACGTAAAACAATCATTTACCCCGCGTGGACACCTCTCGTTGATAAATACAAGGAAAAACACTTCTCCGCTTATCATCTGTTTTTTAGCATAAACCGCAGACAACTGAAGTACGGACTGGAAAACTTAATCTTCACTATGGGCGAGTTGACCCCGCCACAACTAAACTTGCTGGAATTCAAAAACTCGGTAATGAGTTTTCAACAGGAAAATCCCCAGCCGGGATATGATTTAGGATTTATTTCTATAGATAGAAAAACGCTTGAAGTGGAAACTTTTGCTCCTGTGAAGTACGGGGAACGGGCTGTTTCGTTGAAGGTGAAGTCGGGGGAGGGGGTGGTGTTTGCGTATCATAGGAGGGGGAAAGAGTATTCGGTAGCGGTTAATGTAGCGATACGATAACGACAGATTTTCACAAAACGAAAAGGCGCCCCGCCTAAGCGGGGTAAACTCCGTTCGCAGAGAAGGGAAAAAGAAAAAACAGATAGTTCGAAACATAAAGAAAAAACAAGAGAGCGCAAAGAACGGAAAGACTAGGGTTAAAAGATAACAGATAGAAAAGAGTTTAAAATAAAGGACGCAGAGTCCAAGTGAGGTTAAATGGCGAGATGTTTGGGTGGTGCTTTTGGCACAATAAGAGGTTCTGTCGGGAATGTTACGTTCTCTTATGTACGAGGGAAACAAATCGTTTACCTCAAACGAGATTATACCCTGTTTCCCAAAGAACAAAGTGTCGGGTTTAAAAATATGAGCACGTTGTTGGCACTCACAATGCGGATATACCATCTTCTACAACCGGAATTCCGTAAATACTGGAAAAAACACAACTACCAAATGCTGGAACATAATTCTTTTATAAGACAAAACATAGGTTTCTTATACGATTCCATTCCGAATAAAAAACTTCCCATCTCGGAAGATAACTGGGTAGACCTTTCCGCGATGAATCCTATTTACGAAGGTAAAATATACGAACCCCACAATGTTCCGAAAAACCTGAAATACGAAGGGAACCAGCTTTCCCTGAAGTGGGACTCACGTGTTTATAAAAACGGTACTCCCGAAGATGTTGCACACATATTAGTTTTTTACTGCAAACCTTCAGATAAGGATATGAAAGTTTTTGATAATCTCTTTTATTCAAATGAGGTTGATAAGTACGGCGGGGAAAACGCCTTCTTCACGAAGAAACGGAATTCTATCCTGTCGGACGGGGATTACGAGTTGAAAATATTCTACGGGAGGAGTATGCGTGGACGCGGGGAGACGAGTATCTTTATAGATGAGGGGCTTGAGCCGAGGTTTTTGAGTGTGTTTTTGTTTTTTTCGAATGAGATGACGTATTCGTTTAGGGGAGACGGGGGACAGATAGTGTAGTTAGTATAGGCAGTTTAGATGGTGTAGATGGTAACGGAAAACGGAGAAGAGAATAGGACATAGAGGACATATAAGTCATATAGGACAGAGAAAAAAGATGTGCTATGTCCCTACAGCCGGGAAAAGATTCGTTAATAGGATAATAGTGAATAGGATATTCGTTAAATGGATTCCCGCTTCCGCGGGAATGACAAATAGGACGAATAAGTCATATAGGTCGGAAGAGAAAAGAAGAAAACTGTCGTCAGGTAAGTTGTGCCTACATTTTTTGACTCAAGAACTACCTAAATACGATGAGTTTGCCGGACGTTTTTGTTGTGCGATGGCAGTTGCAGGTTTTACCGTAAGATTTGAGTTCTAATTTATAGAAATATGCTCCCGAGTTTAATAGTTTTCCCCTCATATCCCGTGTGTTCCACGGTATTTTGTTGACGCCGTTGGTGAGTTCTTTTGATGTTTCATAAACTAACGAGCCCGTTGTGTTATAAATTTTTAGCGCGGCAATGCTCTGTTGTGAAACGGTTATTTCAAACTGCGCACTGCTGAATACCGGTGATGGATAAACCTTGCAGACGAAAGAGTTCGGGGTTTCTTTTTCTTCGACGGCGCCTCCACAGTTCTGGTGATAAAGTATGAAATATCCATTGGTATCTACTGCATCGGACACTACAATGTCCGGGCAGCTGTCATCGTCTATTTCCACTATATAAGGGATATCCGCTTCGGGAACAAGAGGGTCAATAATTTGTTCGAGAAAATTTTTTCCACCCATATTTTCGTATAACCTGACGCTTCCCGTGTTTGCATCATTTTTGTTGCAAGCGACGATATCTATGTCGCCGTCCAAATCAATATCACCGATATCCACGCCGTCCCAGTCAAGTCCCGTTTGAAGCAAGTGTTCAATGAACGTGCCGCCGTTGTTTTCATACCAGAGCAATCGAGTGCCTGTATAGGCTTCCGAGACTACGACATCTTTATCACCGTCATTATCAAGGTCGGCGGCGGCAATGCCTGCAGGGTAAGTGATAGCGCCGGAAACCAGTATTTTTGTAAAGGATTCCGAGCCGTTGTTTTGCATCCAGAATACCGAGTTGTTAGCATAGCCTGAGACCAGCACTTCGAAATGGTTATCTGCGTTTGCGTCAAAGGGGTAGACTTTCCAGGCGCTTGAGAATATTTCGGTCCCGACGGGCATTGGAGTAAAGGATGCGGAGCCGTTATTTTTAAACCAGAACGCGGTAGCGGATGAAGTCTGGTGTCCTGCTACGAAATCCATATTCCCATCATTATTTACGTCTGCCGGGTAACAGTATCGCGGGGAGGAAAAACCTGTCGTTATGGCGGAAGTCGTAAAAGAGCCTGCGCCGTTGTTTATACATACCCATATCTGGTTGGAAGGTCTAACGGTAAAGATGAGATCGTTGTCGCCGTCTTTGTCAAAATCTGCGGCGGATATTTCGCCGAAATTGGATGAAGTCGTGGCAATCGGGTGAGCTATCCAGGTGTTGATGTTTGCGGTGTGTTCGTACCAGGCTGCGCCTGTGCTCCATAGTCCTATGATGTCAACTTTTTTTGCCCCGTCCCCGTTGATATCCGCTGCCCATATCCCGTGGGGATAGATTTGTGTGTCTATGTTTATTCTTTCAAAATTTAGAGATCCAAAAATTACAAGTAAAAGATAAGTCATAACGCCTCCCAGTGTCAATTACTAAATACTTGGGGTTGAGGGGAAAGTCAAGAAAAAAGTGGGGGAGGGGGGATTTTAGAGTGCGGATTGCGGATTGTGGAGATTAACAGATTAACAGATTTTGGATTGCGCCTGCCTGCCGGTAGGCAGGGAATTTGGATTTGGGATTGAACAGATTAACAGAGAAAAACAAAATACTTGCCACTAAAACACTAAGACACGAAATTACACTAAACAGAAAGTCTAACCACCCCGCCCATTTCGGGGTAAACTCCGAACGCAAAGAAGAAAACAGAGAACGGAAAATTCAGACAGGATTAACGGGATTAGAACAGAAAGGGATAGAGTTAAAAAACGACAGAAAACGGAGAACCACCCCGCTCCGCCTGAGGCGGAAACTCTAACTAAAAAGTTTGCAAGTTTGAACGTTAAAAAATAACAGAAAACAGAAATATTCACAGAACGAAGAGACGCTGAGGACGCAGAGAAGAAAAAAATAAAAAACAGATAGTTTGAAACATAAAGGAAAAAGAAGAGAACGCAGAGGGAAAAAAGAAAGGAGAAAGTAGGGCATTAAAGCCCAGCAGAGCTGGATAGAATAGTTGAGTCCAGCGATGCTGGATAGCTATCCCTAAGAACTAAAGTTCTAAGGGCTTGACTATAAGTTAAGTTAGGTGAGTGAGGTGAGTATAACATAAAAACAACAGAGAGATTCTTCTCCCGATAAATCGGGCTCAGAATGACAAATACCAGAAAGAACATAGCACGCTATGTCCCTACCTACCCAAATGGAAAGATTCGTTAATAGGATAGCCCAGCTGAGCTGGATAAGAATCTCTAAAGGCTAAAGCCTAAGAGTTTCTAATAGGATAATAGTTATTCGGAAAAACGGGAAAAAACAGAGAGCATATCAGGTTATCAAAGTATTCCTCCTACGGCGGACAAGCAAGTTGGTAGTAGGTAGGGGATTCGTTAATAGGGGAATAGTGAATAGTTAATCGGAAAAACAGAAAGTATATCGGAACATCAGAAAAGAAAACAGAGAGATTCTTCGCTACGCTCAGAATGACAGACAGGATTAACAGGATAATAAAAACAAAAAGGACATATCGCGCTATGTCCCTACCTACCCAAATGGAAAGATTCGTTGGATAATAGTTATTCGGAAAAACGGGGAAAAGAAAACGGGCGAGGCAGAGCCTCGCCCGTTCTTTTAATTGCAGTTAAATACTACCTATCTTAATGCTTCGACGCCGGGGAGTTTCAGCCCGGAAAGAAACTCTAAAGATGCGCCGCCACCTGTCGAAATATGAGTCATAGAATCTGCCAAACCGAATTTGTTTACTGCGGCAACCGTATCTCCACCGCCGATTATCGCGGTTACTCCGTGATGCGTCTGCATAGCCAGCTGTTTTGCAATGGCTCGTGTGCTTGACGAAAAATTGTCAAGTTCGAATACGCCTGTGGGGCCATTCCAGAAGATAGTCTTGGCTTGCATTAATATCGTGTTAAAGTTTTCCGTAGTTTTGGGACCGACATCCAATCCCATAAATCCCTCGGGAATGAAGTTGGCGGTCGTGATTCTTCGTTGGGCGTTGTTCTCGAATTTGTCCGCGGCGATTATGTCAACGGGAAGAACGATTTTGTTTTTGCCTTTTTCGAGGAGTTCTTTCACGACCGGGATTTTGTCTTCTTCAACGATTGACGTGCCGATTTTGTACCCGAGAGCTTTGAAGAAAGTAAATACCATCCCGCCACCGATAAGAATGTTATCAACTTTTGGCAGGAGGTTAACGATGATATCCATTTTTGTGGAAACTTTAGCGCCGCCGAGAATTGCAACGAAAGGTTTCTCGGGATTTTCGATTAATTTGCTGAGATAGTTCACTTCGTTTTCCATAAGGAAACCCGGAACTTTAACATCGAAGAGGTGAGTAATGGCTTCGACGGAAGCGTGTGCCCGGTGAGCGGAACCGAAAGCATCATCAACATAAATATCGCCGAGTTTCGCGAGTTTTTTGGCGAATTCCATATCATTTTTTTCTTCTTCGGGATAGAACCGTGTATTTTCGAGAAGAATAATGTCTCCGTCTTTCATTTCTTTAGTTGCTTTTTCGGCGTCCTCGGAAATGCAGGACGGGATAAATGTTACTTTTTTGCCAATCATTTCTGATAAATATTCTGCAACGGGTTTAAGTGACATAGACTCGACGACTTTGCCTTTGGGGCGGCCGAGGTGAGACATAAGAACGAGTTTACCGTTGTGCCCGGTGATGTAGTTCATTGTGGGCATAACAGCTTTTATACGGGAATCGTCCGCGACTTTAGTTCCGTCCAGAGGGACGTTAAAGTCGACTCTAGTAAGGACGCGTTTTCCTTTCAGGTCAAGTTTTTTCAAAGATTGCATTTTGCCTCCTGTTTATTTGACGTTATTTGATTTGCCTAATTATGAGTATATATGAAGGGGGAAAGGATTTTTGTCAAGGAAAAAGGGGAGAACGGAAATATTCACCGCAGAGTCGCAGAGGGCGCAGAGAAGAAAACAGACAACAGAAAAGAATTTAGCCACAGAATGACACAGAAATACACGGATAACAAAACAGAGAAGGGAAAAACAACGGAAAGAAATATTAACAGGGACTTTAGGAGACTGTAAGAGACAAAACAAAACAGAAAGATTTAGATTTAAAAAGAACGAAAAACAGAAAACGGAGAACAGAAAATTCAGACAGGATTAACGGGATTAGAACAGAAAGGGATAGAGTTAAAAAACGACAGAAAACGGAGAACCACCCCGCAATTTGCGGGGTAAACTCCAGTACGAAAACACTAAAAAGCACGAAAAAAATATCACAAAAACAAATAGTATAGCCACATCTGCCTAAAAAACTGGCAGACAGGGAATAAACACAGAACAACACAGAAAAAAGAACACGAAAAACAGACAACAGAAGAGAAATTTAGCCCCCCGCACAATAAATATGCGGGGTAAACTCCTAACACGGATTTACACGGATAAAAACGGAAATACACAGAACAACAAAAAACAGAAAAAAGAGAAGAGTTAGAGTTTAAAAAATAACAGAGAACAGAAAGAATTTTAACAGGGACTTTAGGAGACTGTAAGAGACAAAACAGAAAGATTTGGTCCTCCTGCGTCGGAAAGTCTAACTAACAGAAAGTTTGAATTATTCGGGGAGTTTGCCTGATAGGACGGAGATGACGTCGTTTTTTACGGTTTCGTAGTCGGGGTGTGGGATTGGAAAGACATTTTTTTCATAATTTTTTATGTCTTCGTCGCTGGGTTGTATTAAGTACTCTTTATAAGTTGCGTGATTGAGAGATGCGGTTATATAAGGGATAGCGCCACTGCGCCTGACTCCGGTTTCTTCCAAAAAATATTCAACATATCCCAAGTCGTGAAATTTGTTGCCTTTATGATGTTCCAGAACGATAACTCCTACTTGTTCGTTTTCCTTGAAAATAGCAAATTTATAGAGGATATCCGAATCTTCGGAATATTCGTAAGACGTTACGGTATAATCGCCGGTTTGAAATGTTTCTTTGGATTTTTCTATTGAGGGGTCAATAGATGCGCCTGTTGGTTCACAGGAAAGCATCGTAATGATTTCGTTTTTTACTGTGTCGTAATCGGGCGTTGCCGCATAAGTCGTACAAGTGATAAATGAAGAATAAGGAGAACGAAATAAATTAGAGAAATAACCGGGGTATAAGGTTTTGTGTAGTTTTATTACCGTTACCAAACTTGCTCTTTTAATTTCTGAATAGTATATCAAAAGAAATTTCGCTAATTGTTTATTCTCCAGAGTAACGGCAAATTTATAAAGAATACTTTCGTTATCATTAAGTTTAAGGTCTTTAGGGACGTAAGAAATTATGGTATATCTGCCTGCCGGAAAATATTCTTTGGGTTTTTCCGTTGTAGTATCGATATTTTCGTAGAAAGGTATATCCGAAAGTGCCGTAATAATATCGTTTTTTAAGGTTTCATAGTCAGGCATCTGGACATAATTTTTACAGGGTTCGTCGTAAGAATGGGAAGTAGTTGCCAAACCTCTGTCGTAAGGGGAAAAAGACAAAGGAGAAAGACGATAAAAACCGATAGGAGCTCCGCGAATACGTTCTTTTATGGGTTCCACCAGAGAATATTCGGTTGATTTTTTATTTTTTGGTGTAGGTTTCACTACGAGAAGACCTATTTGTTTATTTCCTTCAACGAAAGCAAATTTGTAAGGGATTTTTGCTTTCGGGTTAGAGTCGATTGGGGCGTAGGAAATGACGATATAATCGCCGGCTTTGAAATCTTCTTTGGGTTGTTCTGCAGTATTAAAAGCGACATAATCGCCTTTCCATAGAAACTTTTTAGGAGCGGCGCAGCCGGAGAGAAGGAGTAATGCAATGAACAGTAGTGCAGTGTTTTTTATAAGAGACTGTTTTTGTATCGGATTAAAGTTCATTTTGAAAGGACGGAAATGACGTCGTTTTTAAGGGTTTCGTAGTCGGGACGTTTGGGGTAAGATTTATAAGTTACGTGATTGTTGGATGAGGTTTCGTAAGGAATAGTTCCGGTTCGTCTGACTCCCGTTTCTTCCAGAAAATACTCGGTTCCAAAGACATTGAATTCCGGATGATGTTGTAAAAAAATGACACCTAATTTTCTATTTCCCATAATAATGGCAAATTTATAAAGAATATCCGCATCACAGAGGTAATCGGCTGGAGCATAGGCAACTACGATGTAATTGCCTGCCTGAAATTCTTCTTTGGGCTTTTCTATCGCGGTATCAATAGCTATCTCAAACGAATAAGTTTCATAAGGTAATATGCTCGTCAAAACTTGCATAATGTCATTTTTGAGCGTGTCGTAAGAGGGAAGCGTGACATAATTTTTATAAATAAAATATTTTTCATCAAAAGGTAAGGGAAAGGATAAAGCACGATATTCTTCATTAGAATAAAGAGGAAAAGACGATTTTTTGTTGTCAAAGCTTCTTGTTTCTTCCAGAGAATATTTAGTGCCTAATTTTTTATTCGGATGGTTTTTTAGAAGAACAAGAGCTAATTGTTTGTTTTCTCTTACGATACCGAATTTGTAAGGGATTTTTGCTTTTGGGTTGAGTTCGACAGGGGCGTAAGAAATTACGATATAATTACCTGCTTTGAAATCTTCTTTGGGTGTTTCTGCGGTATTGATAGAGATGTAATTGCCTTTCCAGAGGAAAGGTTTTGGGCCGCAGCCGGAGAGAAGAACTACTGTGAGCAGTAAGAATTTAATGTTTCGCATATGTTACCTCCATAAAAAAGATTAGTTTAAGATGATAAGTTTTTTAGTTTCTACGAAATTATTAGTTTTCATTTCCAGTTATAGCCGATAACAGTACCGATGGGGAGAACTAACAAAGAAGTGATGGCAAATCCCTCATTTATATATCCTAACAGCCAGCCTGCGACTGCTACAGCAATAGTTCCCACCGCTGCTTTTTCATCAGAGCCGTTTTTTTTCATTAATTTTCCGGAGAGCGAAACTCCGCCAAAACTTCCGAGTGCGGTGCCGCACATCCACATAGCTAATACCATACTTTGCATGCTTTTTGCCTGATCGGCAGTAATGTCGTTAGCACCCCACATTAATCCAAGCGAAACAAGCGCTGCACCCATAAATCCGACAAATCCTAAGGCGTATCCGCTAGCTCCTTCGACTGCATAGTTGAACATCGTTGGTTCTTCGTAATATTTATTGTTGAAGAAGCCTTTTCCGGCAATAAACAAGCAATTATTTTGGTATTTGCCTAAATCGTTTAGTATTATGTTGGAGGGTTTTAGTCCGATGGATTGTTGGGCGAATAAAGAAGAATCCAATGATGCCAATATAATTAAGATGGGTAGAATTTTAAGTTTCATTTCTTTTTTTTGTTTAGTTTGGTGAATATTTCCTGGAGGATAAAAACGACCAGCCAGAGTCCAAAAATATCGAAATTGTTTTTTACCCCTCCGAAATAACCAAGATGTTTTGGAAAGGTATGATGATGGTCAATAAAAAGACATACGAAAATGTTTGTAACGGGAATTGTAAATGCCGGCAACGCAATCCACCAAACTGCTCTTGCCCAAAAAGCCGGATGGTTAGGACCTTTTCCCAAAAATATAACAATTATTGCTCCAACTAAACATCCTATTGCGAATATGATTCGTATGGGAAACCATGTGGTAATGTTTATCGCGATAAGTGAAATCAGGAAAATAATGATTCCAGAAATAAACAAACGGTCAGATTTTTTATTCATTTATTTCCTCCTTTATCAACAAGTATCTTTGTAGTAAATATTCTGAAAACGTATTTTTGTCAAGGAAAAGAGTAAAGATGAAACAGAATTAGCCACAGAATGACACAGAACAACACAGAAAAAAGAACACGAAAAACAGATCACAAAAGAGAGTTTTAGCCACCCCGCTCCTCCTCAGGCGGACGGGGTAAACTCCTAACACGTATAAAAACGGAAATACACAGAACAACAAAAAACAGACAACAGAAATAATTTTAACAGGGACTTGAAGAGAATTGTACGAGAAAAGAAAACGGAGAACCGAAAATACGAAATATAGAAAGACACGAAAAACGGAAAGATTCACCACAGAGAACACAGAGTTAAAAAAAGAAAACAAACACGGAAAAGAGAACAGATTAAAGTTATAGAGAACACAGAGAACAGAATAGAGGGCACAGAGAACAGAAGGATTTAGGGTTGAACGGAAAACGGAAAAGTCTAACTAGTCCTTCTTTAATCCTTATTCAATTCCTTAAGTTTTGCTTTGCAAAACTGGATAAGTTAGACTAAGTTCCTTGTGGAACAAAGTCTAACTAACAGAGGAGGGTTTTGCGGGTGAATTTTGAATGAGAACTTTATTTAAATATAGTTCAATGTCCTGAAAGCACATAAAATATGGCAGCGCAACCAATCGAAATAAGAATTTTCATAAACACAGATAATTTGTTTATTGTTTCTTTATGTTTCTCTACAATAAAAGACATTATGTCCCACGCCGTGAACAAAAATACCATTGGTAGCACAAAACCAATATTATAATGGTTAGTGATAAAAAGAAGAAGATATAAAACATAAATAATAATGTAAAGCATTACAAGATTTGAAACTAATTTTAGCCAAGGAGGCATCTTAAATCTTTTATTTAGCAAAGGCCCGATTATTCCCAATGTTACCCATATAGCTAACAATAATATTGTTTTAGTTACTTCAGTCTTTTTTATTATCGCGGGAACGAGAAAATATATTACTCCAAATGCAGTAATCAAATAACCTATCCAATTATCTCTTTTTTGCTTTGCCGGTGAAGCGGGTTTGTCGTTGTAGTTTTTGAATGATAGCACAAATAACATATAATAAAATAAAAAGATTGTTCCTCCGACAACAAAGGCTCCTAATAACCAAGGAGCAATTTTATAAATAAATATTTCTTTCATATTTTCTCCTTAGTTTAATTATGCATTAGTTGGGGCAGTTGCCCAGCTTAGCTGGATTAAAACCACAACTCTACCCTTTTTATTTCATTAAGACACAAATATAACAAACGGGCGAATTGCAATTCGCCCCTACGATTTTTCATTTCATTAAGATTAATTTTTTTGTTGTACTTATTGTATTAGATCCTTCGCTATGCTCAGGATGACAAACTGCAGTCAGTTTAACAAAGTAAATACCTGTTTTTGTTAATCTGCCATTATTATCGGTACCATTCCAGGGGATTTGGTTATTAGTTAAAAGTGAATAGTTAATAGGAAACTGACGGACTAATTTGCCGGCGAGGTCGTAGATAGTTAATTGAACATTAGTTAATAGGGTACTAGTATAATAGTTATTAGGGGGAACAGAATAAGTGATGATTGTTGATTTAGAGAAGGGGTTTTGGGAGACATTCAATTGGGGATTTTGGAGTGGGGATTGGGGATTGGAGGAGGGTTCTTCAACTGCGAATTCTTTCCCCAGTCTAATTAGAGAGGCATTATCAGGGTCTCCGGTAACCCATGCTGCTCCAGTAACAACAAATCCTTCGTCTTCAGTTTGTTGAACGGAACAGCCATAATCATTGCCCAGTCCACCAAAGATTTTAGTCCATAGAGTATCGCCGGAAGAATTTGTTTTAATGAGGTAGCTATTGGCACAAGCCGGTACATTTGGTCCGAAAGACCATGTCGAACCACCAATTATATATCCTCCATCTTTAGTTTGTTGAACCGAATTAGCCAAATCATCATTCGCCCCGCCATAATTTCTTGTCCACAAAGTATCTCCCAAAGAATCCGTTCTGATTAGATAAACATTGAGAGAATCCGGCGTGCCTATTCCAAACGAGTATGTAGCCCCTGCAATAATAAATCCGTTATCTTGAGTTTGTTGAACTGAATAGCCATAGTCATGGTTAGTTCCACCGTAGGTTCTTGTCCAGAGGGTGTCGCCTGAAGAATTCGTTTTGATTAGATAGACATCAGTATTGCCTGCACCGAAAGAGTATGTAGAACCTACAATAATAAACCCGCTATCAGAAGTCTGCTGAACTGAATGGCCTTCATCGTAGGAAGTTCCACCATAAGTTTTAGTCCAGAGAGTATCACCCGTAGAATCTGTTTTAATCAGATAGACATCATCATCACCTGCTCCGAAAGATTCTGTAAATCCTGCAATTATAAACCCGTTATCTTGAGTTTGTTGAAGTGAATAGCCAACATCGGCACCAATTCCACCGAAAGTTTTTGTCCATAAAGAATCCCCCGAAGAATTTGTTTTAATGAGATAGACATCGGGGTACTTATTGGATGGTCCTAAGCCGATCATCCCTGCAATAATAAATCCGCCATCTTTAGTTTGTTGAACCGATAGCCCCTCATCCCAGTCGTATCCGCCGAAAGTTTTAGTCCATAAAGAATTCCCTGAAGAATTTGTTTTAATGAGATATACGTCGGAATTCCATCCTGTCCCGGAAACGAATGTATATCCTGCAATTATGAAGCCTCCATCCGTAGTTTGCTGAACAGACTTTCCCCCATCATCACTAGTTCCACCATAGGTTCTTGTCCAGAGAGTATCGGGAGCGGAGGCGAATAAGTTTGTTCCTGCAATGATAATAAATGCAAACAAATATTTTCTCATTTTTCTCTCCTATTTCATTAAGATTAGGGATGAACCACTTCGGGTTCACCCTTTCATTTCATTAGAATTAATTTTTTTGTCTCCTTGTAGTTGCCTGCTTTGAATTTCGCAAAGTATATGCCTGTTGGATAGTCTTTTGAATTCAGTTCTGCTTTATAATATCCCGGTATCTGCTCCCCATTAACCAAGGTCTTTACGCATCTGCCGGTTAAATCGTAGAGTTTAAGGGAGATAAGAGTTTTATTGGCTAATTGATAATTGATGGTTGTTTTTCGTATAACCGGGTTGGGAAAGATATTCAGGGAGTATGCCTGTTTGTAGGATTGTTCTTCCGTCCCTACCACAGAGTAGAATTTCCCCCATATACGCATTGTATTTGCAGGCCGGTTGTTAATAGTAGGCACAAAACCGGAATATGTAATAAGCAATTGGTTATCCGCTCCTTTTACAACCGATGGTGTATTCTGATTACCGATTTGTGTTGATACAGCAAAAGAATCAACTACTTTGCCGGATGTATTTACTCGAGAGCCATAAATGTCAGGATTATCTATACATTCGTTACGATAGTCATCCCATAGTACAAAATAATGGGTGCCATCGAAGTTAATGGAAGGTGTTCTTTGGTTATAAGATGCAGTAGAAATAGGAAGTCCGCCGGTATCTAAAACTATTCCTGAATTATCCACCCGGGTACCATAAATGTCCAAATAGAAGCTACGGTAATCCTCCCAAACTACGAAATAGTTAGCGCTATCCGAAGATACTTTAGGGTTAAAGACATATTGCTTTCTTATAGGAGTGATATGTATTGCGTTTGAGTCTAATGCGACGCCTTCAGGATTTACTCGATTAGCATAAACGGCAGAAGCGCTCCAATTATCCTGAATAGAATATACTACTAAATAATTAGTCCCATTAAAGGCAATTGAAGGAGGCGATAGTATACACCACGCGTAAAAGAAGCTATCGGGAAGAGTAGAAATATGAATTTCTTCGGTATCTAAAACTGTTCCGGAAGGATTTACGCGGGCGCCACAAATGTTAGCAGCACCCCTCCAACTTCCCCATACCACTAAATAGTTTACACCATCAAATGCTACTGATGTACCTGTCTGCCATGTTGAGTCATCAGAAATACTTATACCTAATGAATCTAAAACTTTTCCGGTTGGAGTTACTCTTGTGCCATAAATGTGATAATAATCAGTGCCGTACTGCTTACCTTCCCAGACTACAAAGTAATTTGTTCCATCAAAGGCAACAGAAGGATTTCTCTGAGAATAGCTTGCGGTTGAAATACGTATCCCTTGGGGGTCTAAAATTGTATTATTCCCGCTTATGCGAGCGCCATAAATATTCGGACATAAGTCATTACGATAATCCTCCCAAACTGTAAAATAATTTATCCCGTCAAAGGCTGCAGAAGGGGAATATTGAGAATATGCCGTAGTTGAGATAATATTTCCTCCTTGGTCTAAAACTGTTCCGGAAGTATCTACTCGTGCTCCATAAATATGTTCATAGTCTTCTATACGCTCTCTCCACACTAAAAAGTAATTTGTGCTATCAGTTCCTATAGAAGGATATAACTGTGTAAATGGCGCAGTTGATAGGGGAATTCCCTGTGTGTCCAAAACTATACCACCGGTATTAATCCGTGCGCCATAAATATCGCCGGTATCACTCCTGAAGTCAAACCATGCTACCAGATAATAAGGATTATTAAAGCATATAAAAGGTTCCTCCTGCCAATTTGGTGCAGTTGAAATGAGTATCTCCGGAGAGTCTAATATTGCACCGGAAGTATTCATTCGGACACCATAAATATCGGAACAGGTACCGGTAACCCGTAGGTCTCCCCAGACAACAAGGTAATTCGTGCCATCAAATGCAACAGTTGGACATCTCTGGTCTTCCTGTGCGGTAGAAATAGGAATTCCCGAAGTATCTGAGACTGTACCGTCCTGGCTTACAAACGTACCGTAAATATCCGTACTCTTACCGGGGTCATTACGGTTGTCTTCCCAGACTACAAAGTAGTTGGCGCCATCAAAGGCTATAAAGGGAGATGTTTTTACCGATGGTGCATCTGTTATGACAATTTTTGTTGTATCTAAAACTATGCCGGCAGGATTGATTCTTGTGCCATAAATATTACTTCCATATCTCCACACCGCAAAGTAGTTAGTTGTGCCAAAAATCAATGAAGGTTCAAGTCCCTGGGGTGAAATAGCAATTGCTTGTGAATCCAAAACTATCCCGGACGTACTTACTCGGGCACCATAAATACTGGTATCTCCATTCCAAACTACAAAGTAATTTGTACCATCAAATGCTACGGAAGGGTGCCAGGATGGCGCGGATGAAATAGCTATACCGGCGGAATCTAAAAATACGCCGGATTTACTTACTCTTGCGCCGTAAATGCGAGGATAATCAGTGCCGTAATGTTTATTTTCCCAGACTACAAAATAATTTGTACCATCGAATGCAATAGACGGTTTAAATCTATATTGGCTTCCGCCAACTGTAGGCACAAAAGCAATATTCGTATCAACAAGAAATTCGCCGGATTTGGAGGAGTTGAAACAGAGGTTGGGAGTAGCGTTGGAGTATGCAGAGATGGGTGGATAAGGGGAAGATTGTTCAAATCTGAGACCCCTGTCAGTGCCTTCAAATGAGATTTCTCCGTAGAAACCTTTGTAAATAACTTTACCGTTTCTTATTTCAGGTTTGCCATATACAGGGATAAGAGCATCTTCTGTATTATTTTCCTTTTCGGTAGCTTTCAGGATAACTCCATCCTCATCAAAGGTTGCTTTATAAGACTTGTCTTTTATTATTATTTGTTTTTTTTCTTTTATCGGGCAATGAGCAATTTGTTGTAGGATCTCGTTTGTATTGAAAGAAGGATTGATGTTAAATAAAGTTAATATAATAAATTTTATCATAGTTTTTCCCTTACCTCATTAACACCATGGATGAACTACTTAGAGTTCACCCTGTTACTTCATTAATAAATAAATATAACAAACGGGCGAATTGCAATTCGCCCCTACGATTTTTCATTTCATTAAGATTAATTTTTTTGTTGTACTTATTGTATTAGATCCTTCGCTATGCTCAGGATGACAAACTGCAGTCAGTTT